>UMLL01086835.1_pt1 | contig 83698 bp, 69 predicted proteins | sample 1966591 | NCBI WGS metagenome assembly UMLL01 (sample SAMEA4836200, study PRJEB28245) | human gut metagenome | biome: gut microbiome; material: fecal sample | place: Denmark | collected 2008 | reverse complement strand
TGCAAAAATTGACTTAAAGATAATTTTTCCTTATTCCCATTCGATTGTCGCCGGGGGTTTGCCCGTCACGTCGTAGCAAACTCTGCTTATGCCTTTGACTTCGTTGACGATACGAGACGCCATTTTGGTGAGCAAGTCATAAGGGAGGCGAGTGTACTCCGCAGTCATAAAGTCGGAGGTTGAAACCGCTCTTATGACAATCACATAGCCGTAATTGCGGTAGTCGCCGATGACGCCGACCGATTTGGTGTCCGTGATGACGGCAAAATACTGGTCGGATTTTACGCCGCTTGCGCCGATTTCTTCACGCACTATAGCGTCTGCGTCGCGCAAGACGTCGAGTTTCTCTTTGGTGATTTCGCCGATTGTACGGATTGCAAGTCCCGGACCGGGGAAGGGTTGACGATTGACAAGATAGTCGGGAAGACCGAGCTTTTTGCCTATGACGCGCACTTCGTCTTTAAAGAGTCCGCGCAAAGGTTCGACAAGTCCGGTAAAGGGCAAATCTTTGGGAAGGCCGCCGACGTTGTGGTGGCTCTTGATGTTTGCCGAGTTGTTTGCGCCCGATTCGATGACGTCGGGATAAATCGTGCCTTGGGCAAGGAAATCATAGCCTTTTTGCGCTTTCGATACTTCGGCAAACGTCTTGACAAACTCCTCGCCGATAATCTTTCTCTTGCGTTCGGGATCGGTTACGCCCGCGATTTTCGACAAGAATTTTTCGCTTGCGTCAACCACTTCGAGCTTGAGCGGCATATTGCCAAACGCTTCTTTAATTTGTTTTGTTTCGTCCTTGCGCATGAAGCCGTGATCGACGTACACGCAAAGCAGTTGATCGGGGATAGCCTTGCTTATGAGTGCGGCAACGACGGAGCTGTCAACGCCGCCCGAAAGACCGAGAAGAACTTTTTTGTCGCCCACTTTTTCGCGTATGAGCTTGATTTGCGTGTCGATATAGTCGTCCAAAGAATAGTCGCGTTTTGCTCCGCACACCTTTAAAACGAAGTTTTCAAGCACTTTCATTCCGTTTACGGAACGTTCGACTTCGGGGTGGAATTGCACGCCGTAGAGCTTTTTATCCTCGTTTGCGATTGCAGCGCACGGACAATCTGACGTCGTTGCCACCACCTTGAATCCGTCGGGAACTTGCGCAACGTAGTCGGTGTGGCTCATGAGCATTTCTTCTTCTTTGCCAAGACCGTCGAAGATTGCGCAGTCGCCGATAAACACCTTGGTTTGCCCGTATTCGCGCACGGTGCCTTCTTTGACCACTCCGCCAAAAGAATACGCCATATATTGCATGCCGTAGCAAATGCCCAAAATAGGTACGCCGAGATCGAACACCGCCTTCGAACAACGGGGAGAATTTTCAAGATAAACGCTGTTCGGTCCGCCCGTAAAAATGATGCCGATAGGGTCGATTTCTTTGAGTTTTTCCTCTGAAATGCAAGACGGTTCGACGACGGAATACACGTTCATTCTGCGCACGCTGCGCGCGATGAGCTCTTTGTATTGTCCGCCGAAGTCCAAAACGAGAATGGTTTGATTTTTCATATGTTCTCCTAAAAAGGTTTTTTCAACGAATACAGTTCAATTATATCCAATATTCCTCTCAAAGCAAAGCGAAATTCGATTATTTACAACAAAACCGTATATTTAATTATACAAGCATCGACTTTGGTCTTTTTCGGCAAATATTCTGACGACGATTTAACAAATCATTTCGCTTAAAAAACTCGTTCGTGCAACACAAAGACGGAAAGACAAACGGTGATATTTTAAAAATGCGATTTCACAAAAAAGCAAGTTTATATACAAAAAGAGCGTCGATAAAACGCCCTTTTTGCAAATTTAACGTATTTAGAATTTTTCAGCCAATCATTTTGACGGGTGGTTTCCGCCCTTTGCTGCTTTGATGAACGCTGCGAAAATCGGATTTGCGACTTCGGGACGAGAAGTAAATTCGGGATGGAACTGAACGCCCACGAAGAAAGGATGGTCTTTGACTTCGACCGTTTCCACGATGCGACCGTCGGGGGATTTGCCGCTTATCACAAGTCCGCCTTTTTCAAACGCTTCGAGATAATCGGAATTGAATTCGTATCTGTGGCGGTGTCTTTCTTCTATCATGTCGCGATTGCCGTATGCTTCTTTGATTTTCGTGCCGTCTTTGAGTGCGCAGGGGTATGCGCCAAGGCGCATCGTTCCGCCGATTTTCTTGCCTTTCTTGTCGGGCAGAATGTCGATGACGTGGCTGCCGCTTTCGGAAAATTCACCGCTGGTTGCGTCTTTTATGCCAAGCATGTCGCGAGCGTATTCGATGACGGTGACTTGCATGCCGAGGCAGATTCCCAAATAAGGTATTTTGTGCGTGCGCGCGTATTTGCAGGTTGCAATCATGCCCTCAACGCCTCTTGTGCCGAAGCCGCCGGGGATGATGATTCCGTCAACGTCTTTAAGTTTTTCTTCGACGTTTTTGTCGGTGACGGTTTCGCTGTCAACCCATTTGAGTTCGATGCCCGTTTTGTTTGCGCCGCCCGCGTGCTTGATTGCCTCGACGAGCGAGATGTACGAGTCGCGAAGGGAAACGTATTTGCCCACGATTGCGATTTTTGTTTTGACGGATTTGATTTTGAGGTCGGCAACTTTCTTTTTCCAATCGGACAAGTCGCATTTTTTGTCGAGCGAGAGCGCGTTTGCAACTGCTTTATAAAGTCCGTTTCGATAGAGCATGACGGGAGCATCGTAAAGGCATTTGACGGTGGTGCTGGGCACGACGGCGTCCTCGTTTATCGAGCAGAAAAGCGAGATTTTTTTGATGATTTCTTCGGGAGGGGTTTTGTCCGAGCGTGTGATTACGACGTCGGGGAAGATGCCGAAGCGTTGCAGTTCGCGCACGGAGTGTTGCACGGGCTTCGACTTAAATTCGTCCGAGCAAGCCATATAAAGAAGCAGGCAGACGTGGATGAACGCACAGTTTTCTCTGCCTACGTCGAGGCTGAATTGGCGCAGTGCTTCGAGGTAGGGCTGGCTTTCGATATCACCCACCGTGCCGCCGATTTCGGTGATGAGAATGTCCGCGCCCGATTCCTCTGCGGTGTCGAGTATGTGTTGTTTTATCTCGTTGGTGACGTGGGGGATAATTTGCACGGTTTTTCCGCCGTACTCGCCGTTTCTTTCCTTATTCAGAACGTTCTGATAGATTTTTCCGCTTGTGAGAGTGGAGCTTTTTGTGAGGTTTTCGTTGATAAATCTCTCGTAGTGTCCGAGATCGAGATCGGTTTCCGCGCCGTCCTCGGTGACGAACACCTCTCCGTGCTGGGTGGGGTTGAGAGTGCCGGGGTCTATGTTCATATACGGATCGAATTTTTCGATATACACGCTGTATCCCGCCGACTTCAAAAGTCTGCCGAGAGATGCCGCCACGATACCTTTTCCGAGTCCCGATACGACTCCGCCTGTTACGAAAATGTACTTGCTCATATGTATGCCTCCAAGGGTTTTAGTGTTGCTTTTGCGCTCGTTTTTGCCGTATTTTGAGGTTTTTTTGCCTCAAAAAAACAAAAAAAAGGCGTTTTTTTTTAGCAACTTGTCGTGCCAAAAAGAAAAACGCCTTTTCAGGTCCTTTTTATATTGCGTTTTTGATTGAAAGAAAAACCTCGTTTTCGATTTGCGCGAAGCAAAGTTTTCTTCAAAAAAACAGTTGTTATGATATCATATTCTTCTCTGTTGTCAATGATTTTTTCAAATGTTTTTCGAAAATTTTTCAATCCGTTCGCGTCTTTTTGCATGCTCGCCTCTTATGCGCGTGCGCAAGGGCGCACTCGTGTGTATTTATTGATACATGCGTTGAACCGTTTTACAAAAAGCTACAAAAATAATCGCCGATTGTTCCGATTGGGGTATTGACACTCTGTTTTGAAAAAGGTATAATTTGAGTATCCAAAAAAAATCCATAAAGGAGAAAGTTTATGAAAAAACTTGTAGCATTCATACTTTGTATGGCTCTTGTTATCACATGCGTGGCATGCTTTGCAGCGTGCAACCCCAAAGACGAAGGCGGCAGCGGCACCGGCAAGGTTGTAATGTCAGGATATAATCCCGAAACGGATGGAGCAATGAAAGTTGCTATGATTACCGATTACGGCGATATTACCGACCAATCATTCAACCAAACGACCTATGAAGCATGCAAAGCGTTCAGCGAAGCAAATTCCCTCGGATTCAAATACTTCAAGCCGGCAGGTGACAGCACCGAAGCTCGTGTTGCATCCGTCGAACAAGCAATCCAAGAAGGCTACAACGTTGTCGTAATGCCCGGTTATGCATTCGGCGAAACCGTTGTTGAAGTTGCTGAACAAAATCAAAACGTTACGTTTATCGCACTCGACGTTGCACAAGGCGACCTTGGCGACGACTATGTGGTTCCCGGTAACGTTGCAACATTTGTTTACAGAGAAGAAATTTCCGGCTTTATGGCAGGTTATGCAGCGGTCAAAGAAGGCTACAAGAAACTCGGTTTCCTCGGCGGCATGGCGGTTCCCGCAGTCGTTCGTTTCGGTTACGGTTTCGTCCAAGGCGTCAACACAGCAGCTGTTGAAATGAATATTGCAAACGAAGTTTCCGTGAACTATGTTTATGGTGGTAAATTCTTCGGCACTCCCGAAATCACTGCGGCAATGGATACTTGGTATAAAAACGGCACAGAAGTTGTGTTTGCTTGCGGCGGCGGTATCTTCACGTCTGCTTGTGAAGCTGCAACCAAAGAAGGAATCAACGGCAAAGTTATCGGCGTTGACTCCGACCAAAGCTACGTTATCAATGCAAATTACGGCAAAGGCGTTTGCGTTACATCTGCAATGAAAGGTCTTGCACCGACCGTCAACACGGTTCTTAAAGCAATCAAGGACGGCAACTGGAAAGATTATTACGGCACGATTTCTAACATGGGTATGGTTTCCGGTACGGATCCTTCTTTGAACTATGTTCAACTCCCGACAGCAACATGGTCTATGACGAATTTCACCGTGGACGATTACAAAACTCTTGTTGGTAAAATCTTCGATGGCACAATCTCTGTTTCAAGTGAAACGGCAACAATGCCGGCACACTCTGTTAATGTTACAGTGCAAGCAAATTTGACCTAATGAAGCAATAAAAAAAGAAGGCGAAAGCCTTCTTTTTTTTTACGCTTTAAAAAAACAAAACACCGAGGCAAAAAAGATTTTTCTCGCTCTTGATATTGAACAATATATATTGTATAATTATTCTATACATTTATAAAAGAAATCCCGACGCATTGTGGCTTTTTTATTCAACTTTTTTTGGATGCCGGAGGGTGCTCTTTGTAAGAAGGAAAGTATGGCAAAACGAAAAAATGACACCGAAAACACGTCAGTCGTTCAGAATGATGCGATAACCGAAGTTGAAGATGTCTGCAAGGCAACCGAGCAGGCAAACGAAGTTTCGGAAACCGTACAAAACGAATTTTCGGACAATTCGGGCGCGCAAGACGATTACGTCATCGAAATGCGCCACATCACGAAGGAATTTCCGGGCATCATTGCAAACGACGACATTACGCTGCAACTCAAACGCGGCGAAATCCACGCATTACTCGGCGAAAACGGCGCAGGTAAGTCAACGCTTATGTCCGTTCTTTTCGGATTGTATCAACCCGAAAAAGGCGAGATTTTGAAGGACGGAAAAGTTGTCAAAATCAACAGCCCGAACGACGCCACCGCACTGGGCATAGGCATGGTGCATCAACACTTCAAACTCGTCGAGGTGTTCAGTGTTCTCGACAACATCATTTTGGGCGCAGAACCGAACAAGGCGGGATTCCTCACCAAGAAAGAAGCGCGCAAAAAAGTGGTGGATTTGAGCGAGAAGTACGGACTCAAAATCGATCCCGACGCAATCATCGAGGACATCACCGTCGGTATGCAACAGCGCACCGAAATTTTGAAAATGCTTTACCGCGACAACGAGATTCTCATTTTCGACGAACCGACCGCCGTGTTGACGCCGCAAGAAATCGACGAGCTTATGCAAATTATGCGCAACCTCGCGGCAGAGGGCAAGTCAATCCTTTTCATCACGCACAAACTCAACGAGATTATGGCGGTTGCGGATCGCTGTTCCGTTTTGCGCAAAGGCAAGTATATCGGCACTGTCAACGTCGCGGATACGACCAAAGAAGAGCTCTCTAAAATGATGGTGGGACGCGACGTTAAATTTGCCGTGGATAAAGACGATGCGCAGCCAAAAGGCGAAATTTTAAAAGTCGAAAATTTATGCGTTGAGAGCAAAATTCACAAAAAACTTGCGGTTAAAGACGTTTCGTTCACCGTTCACTCGGGCGAAATCGTGTGTATTGCCGGTATTGACGGCAACGGACAGACAGAACTCGTGTACGGGCTTACGGGGCTTGAAAAACTTGCTCCGAACATTGATGAAACCGAAGAAAGAAAAATCGACGTACCCGTTTGGACAAAGCTCAAAAACGTCGATAAGAAAGAAAGAGCAAAACTCTTCTTCACACAAAGCGGAGAGTTTATTAGGTATTTCTTTGTTAAACTCGGATTTAAGATTTGGGATTGGATGAAAAAAGTCGGCGAGGGCATTGCTTCCAAGTGTGTTGCGCTTTGGAATAAACTCGTGTTTGTGTTTGACAAAAACAAGAGAGAAAGCATCGACGTGAATGCCGATGTCAAGGGAAGAGTTTATCTTTGCGGACAAGATATCACCAAGGCGAGTATCAGAAAGCGCAGTAAGACTGGTATGAGCCATATTCCTGAAGATCGCCATAAACACGGTCTTGTGCTTGACTATTCGCTTGAACAAAACATGGTGCTTCAACGCTATTGGGAAAAAGATTTCCAAGCCGGAGGATTTATCAAAAAGAAATCCGTGCGCAAGTATTCGGACAATCTCATAGCGCAATACGACGTTAGAAGCGGACAAGGATCCGTCACAAAAGTGCGCAGCATGTCGGGCGGCAACCAACAAAAAGCAATCGTTGCAAGAGAACTCGACAGGCCGCACAATTTGCTCGTTGCGGTACAACCTACAAGAGGTTTGGACGTTGGCGCAATCGAGTATATCCATTCTCAAATCGTAAAAGACAGGGACGAAGGCGCGGGCGTGTTGCTCGTATCATTGGAACTCGACGAAGTTATGAACCTCAGCGACAGAATTCTCGTTATGTACGAGGGCGAAATCGTAGGCGAACTAGATCCCAAAAAGACAACCGTGCAAGAGCTAGGTTTGTATATGGCAGGCGCAAAGCGTGACGCAAAGGAGAAAAACAATGAAGAAAATTGACTCCGTAAAAGTTAAGAACTGGTTTAAAGGTTTGTTTGTTTCAACTCCCGACAGCGAAGCGAAACTTTTGACCGTTGCGAAAAAAGACGGAACGCAAACGGTTATTTCGTCTGTTCTTTGTGCCTTGCTCGGTATATTTATAGGTTATTTGATTTTGGTTTGCATCAATGCTGAACATGCAGGCGAAGCAATGCAAACCATTCTCAAAAACTTTGGATTTTATACATCGCCCGAAAAGCAATTATACTATTTCGGCTCGACAATTGTTAAGGCCGTACCGTTGATTATGTGCGGACTTTCCGTAATGTTTGCGTACAAAGCAGGACTTTTCAATATCGGTGTCGGCGGCCAGTATTGCGTGGGTATTTGTTTTTCTCTGTATGCCGCACTCGTATGGCAACTCCCTTGGTATGCGTGCATATTGATTGCCGGTGTTATGGGTGCGCTTTGGGGCGCAATTTCCGGCATTTTTAAGGCGTTGTTTAACGTCAACGAGGTTATCGCATGTATCATGACCAACTGGATTGGCCTTTATATGACCAATATATTGTTGAGTGACGAGAGAGCGATGAACTTGACGTTGTCCGAGACATATAAGCTTGCCAAAAACGCACCCCAAGCATTGATTCCTTCGGGTGGATTAAGTGAATTGTTTAGTAATAACAAATATGTGACTATTGCGGTAATATTTACTCTTATTATTGCTGTTGTAATTCTGGTTGTAATGAATTTCACAACATTCGGTTATGAGCTCAAAGCAACGGGGCACAACAAGTTTGCCGCGAAATATGCAGGCATGAAAGACAAACGCAATATCATTGTCACGATGGCAATTTCCGGTGCACTTGCCGGATTGGGCGCGGCATTTTTCTATCTTACAGGAATTGAACAGTATAAGACGTCGAGCTCCGTTCCCGCAATGGGATTCAACGGTATTGCGGTTGCGTTTCTCGGAGGTTTAAATCCTATCGGTGTTGTTTTTGCAGGATACTTTGTGCAGCATATAACGCTGGGCGGTGCACGAATAGACACCACGTACTATAACCCGCAAGTTGCGGATCTGATGATCGCAATCATTATTTACTTGTGTGCGTTCGTGTTGTTCTTCAAACAGTTTATGAACAAATCTCTTGGCAAAATTTCCGACAGACTTAATAAGAAAAAAGCAGTTGCGATGTCAAGTGGTGAAGAGCCGACTCCTACAGCACAAGATGCGGCGCAAGCAGATGACACAACCGTTGAGGAAAACGAAAAGACTCCCGACGAAGAAATTATTGACGACGTAAACAAAGAAATTGAGGAGATAACTCCACCAAACGTCGATGAAAATACGCAAAAGGGGGACGAAGAGAAATGACGTTACTTGTTCAATATACGTTGATTTATGCAGCTGTTCTAATTCTTGTCGCACTTGGCGGTATGTTCTCCGAGCGTTCGGGTGTTATCAATATCGGCCTTGAAGGAATAATGGTTTTCGGTGCAATGGGCGGAGCAATGACTATGGTTTTGCTCCCCGCGGGAACCGCACCGGGACTTATCGTTATTCTTGTTTTGCTCGTAAGCGCGCTAGTCGGTATGGTGTCGTCGCTACTGCTGGCTGTTGCATGTATAAATTTCAAAGCAGATCAAACGCTTGCCGGTACGGCTCTCAACATGCTTGCAACAGCAACGGCAACCGTTCTTATCAAGGCATTCAACACAAAACGCAGCAACGGCACAAACTTTTCTGCAATCCTTGACTATATAGAACCGAGAAAAGCTTTTTTGTTTAAAATCGGCGACTTGGAATTGAGCTGGTTTATCGTTATTGCAATTTTGATATTGATTGTGTCTACGATTGTGTTGTACAAAACGAAATTCGGTCTCCGTCTGCGTGCTTGCGGCGAACATCCTCAAGCTGCCGGAAGCGTTGGTATAAACGTTTACGCAATGCGTTATTCGGGCGTTATTATTTCCGGTGCACTCGGTGGGCTAGGCGGAATCATCTATATTGCCGCGGCAACGTCAACGTGGCACTTCGATATGGGTGTCGCAGGCGCAGGCTTTTTGGCATTGGCAGTTATGATTTTTGGACAGTGGAAGCCAATTAGAATTGCTCTTGCCGCATTGCTGTTCGGTTTGTTCCGTGCGCTTTCAAACGTGTATATGGGTATTGACTGGTTGGTAAATTTGCAAATCAACGGAACAATCTACAACATGCTGCCATACATAGTGTCCCTTATTGTCCTTGCGTTTACGTCGAAGAAGTCCAGAGCACCGAAAGCGGAGGGTATTCCGTACGACAAGGGTATGAGATAAAAACAATCCGAAAAACAGCTTTATTCAAAACAAAAATCCCGTCGCATTTGGTCGTTGTTCATAAGACAGTAAAATAGGCAAAAGGCGTGACAAAGGTGGTCACGCCTTTTGCCTTAAGAGTATAGCCGCAAAGCGGCGCAAGGGATGCAGCCCTTGTTTGGAGCAAAGTGACGTAAAACACCCCGGACATCCAAGTGTCCGGAGTGTTCAGTCTCACAGAACGCACATACGGGGGCTACCCCGTATAGAAGTGCGCCCTTTTCTCAAACTCGCTAAAGTGTATTCAAAACCTTTCTGATATTATTCTCGTTTGGAATAACGGTGTTTATATCCACTTGCGGATGTTCTTTGACATAATCTGTAAGAAAGCCAAGCAAATTTTCTTTCGTTTTCATGTAATCATCAATAATTGTCTGGTCGTCAAAACCCAACTTCTTCAGTATGATTGCTGACACAATACCTGTCCTGTCTTTTCCTGCTCCGCAGAAATATAGAACATTGCTTTTTGCATCCAGAATCGTTTGAATAATCTTGTCCATCTGTTTATCCAGCATCCCCAGGTAAACAGATGCTACTTCCTCGGGTGAATTGGGTGTGTCGCCTCCGCCGGTTACCGGCATATGATAAAATGTGAATCCATCTTCTGTTTCGAGGCGACAGGGTTTTCGCTCATATTCTTTCTTTTCCCGTAAGTCTACAACCGTGGTAACATGGTTTTGCAGTAGCCATTCTACTTCTTCGTCCGTCAGTTTTTCAGGGCAATCACTTCTGATGAAACGCAGATCTCCGGTCGGTAACGGTCGGGTATTCAATGTAGATTGCAATAATGAAGGCATTTCTATTCCTCCTCAAATTCCGATTAGCAGGTCTATTCGGTTCCATATTATCACATAACAGGGTAAAATACAAGAACAGCCACAGCAGAGCAAACTACTGTGACTGTTACTGTCTTATGAACACCGCCCCTTGCGGCGGGATTCGTTTTGTCTTTCGTATATCGGTTGTTTAACTTTTGTATATCTAATTGCTTTTTCTTTTGTGCAAAAGCGATTATTTAACCAAATCGATGAGAGCGAGTGCACGTTTGAGTGCGAGTTTGCTGTTTACTTTGAATTGGAAAGGAACTTCCTCATACACTTTTTTATGTCCTGTCGAGGTGTGCGGCGTGCGACCGTCATTGAACTCTTCCGCGTCGGGATCGAGGGGGAGATTGATACGCAAAGAAGTGCCGATTATGGTGATCTTTGCCACGATGTCGCCTTCGCGTCTATACGTGTCGCATTGCTTGCTGATTCTGCTCTTGATTTTCGGGGTGCCTTTTGCCGTTGCGGTGAGCGCGTCTTTGAGGATTGCGTAGCGTTCTTTGATGATGTCGTCCGCAAGTGCGTACTTCTCAGCAAAAGTGAGGCTCTTTCTTGCCGCCTTTTTCGCCATAACCTTGTCGTAATCGAACTTTTTGCCCAATGAGGAGTGAAGTTCTGTTACGTCTTCGTTCTCTTTCTCTGCGGTAAGGGCAACTTGAACTGGGTGTTCGTTGTCCGATGCGGGCAAGATTTGCGGTTTGTTCATTTCCTCAAACGCGGTTGCGCAGGGGAGAGCAACGCTCTTGTCGCAAAAAGCGCAATAATCGTATGCGCCGCACATATCGCGGTGATTGCTGACGCTATCGTTCCATTTTTGTTCGTCAAGTTTTGCTTGCAATGCAATTTTGTCCATGGTGATTTATGCTCCGTATTACGTTTTCGTTGAAAAGTAAAGAGCGGCTTTTGCCGCGTTTATCCAACCTAATTGACCATATTGTACACAAATATTTTTGATTTGGCAAATATTTTGGCGTTCTATTGCGATATTTTTTTTGTCGAGCATGTAGGTTGTCTTGAAAAATCATATAAAACCGCATTCTATTAGTATTAAAAATACGTTTTCAGCCTTCTATCCGCCTCAAAACTGTCATAAAAGAAAACCCAACCGAGAGGTTGAGGCTGGTGTTCGTGAAGGGATTCGCCCAACAGCGATTGATACAGAGTCAATCGCGTGCAGCCCGACCAAAGGCGGGGCGCAACAAAGTTGCGGTGTGCAAAGCACACGTTCGAATCGCAAAAGAAAACCCAACCGAGAGGTTGGGGCTGGTGTTCGTGAAGGGATTCGCCCAACAGCGATTGATACAAAGTCAATCGCGTGCAGCCCGACCAAAGGCGGGGCGCAACAAAGTTGCGGTGTGCAAAGCACACGTTCGAATCGCAAAAGAAAACCCAACCGAGAGGTTGGGGCTGGTGTTCGTGAAGGGATTCGAACCCCCGACCTGCGGTTTAGGAAACCGACGCTCTATCCTACTGAGCTACACGAACGTTTTTCTTGTTCTTCTTTTCATATCATAGCAAATTGTTTCCGAAAAATCAATTTGTAGCGACTAATTTGTTCGACAGTTCCGGATAATATCACGATTGAGCTTTCGGTTTTTATTGCGCGTGTTAAGGTTGCAACCGACACGGCAAGTATTATCAAAAACAACGCCGCGCTTGTGCATAACCAATGATTTTTCGATATATTTTTCAATCTGCTTGTCAAATTTAAAAATATGAGTTACAATACCTATGCTACAAAATAAAATTGATTAAAGAATTTTATCGGGGTATGGCGCAGTTTGGTAGCGCGCTTGACTGGGGGTCAAGAGGCCATGGGTTCAAGTCCCGTTACTCCGACCAAGAAACTATGCGAGTGCAAAGGCACTCGCATTTTTATATACAATCGCAACCTTTGCGAAGTAAGAACGGTTGAGATTGTATATAAAACGGCAGAGAAACTCTGCCGAGTTTCTTGAACTGGTATGAGCCGATAGGCGAAATACCACAAGAGAATAGATTTAAGAAGTGCTATGCAAACAACATGCGCTTGCGCAAACATTGAAACGGATATAAAAAACGAGCACGCCGTGCGTGCCGAAGTTTGTGCAGAGGTATGAGCCAACGGCGAAATACCACAAGTGAGCTTTATGTGCTTATTCAAACGCAATCGTCGTGATTTTCATGACAATTGGTTTTTTGAGGGAGATGTGGTATAATGAATTAATCGTTTAAATGCTTAAACGAAAAGGAGTTTTTAGTATGGATATTTTGCAAGCAATAGAAGAACGCCACAGCGTAAGACAATATGCGGACAAGGCAATCGAGCAAGAAAAAAGGCAGGCGCTTTGCGACGAGTTGAAAAAAATCAACACGGAGAGCGGTTTGAATATTCAGATTTTGTTTGACGAGCCCAAGTGCTTCGATTCGATGATGGCGCATTACGGCAAGTTTTTCGGCGTGAAAAACTATATTGCGCTAGTCGGAAAGAAGGGAAAATCCCTCGAAGAGAAGTGCGGATATTACGGCGAAAGATTGGCGCTTGTCGCGCAAACGCTCGGTTTGAATACGTGCTGGGTTGCAATGTCGCACGGCAAGAGTGCGGCAAAAATCGAACGCGGTGAAAAACAAGTTTGTTTGATTGCGCTCGGATACGGCAAAACGCAAGGCGTTGCTCACAAGATCAAAGCGGTGAGCGAGGTTTCCAAAACCGACGTCGCTATGCCCGATTGGTTTAAGAAAGGCGTCGAGGCCGCATTGCTTGCACCCACCGCAATCAACCAACAAAAATTTATGTTCGAGCTTTCGGGCGATGAGGTGTTTGCGACTGTTTACGGATTCGGTTTTTATGTGAAAACGGATTTGGGAATCGCAAAATACCACTTCGAAGTTGCGTCGGGAAGGAGCGTAAAGTGAGCGAAAATCGATCGTTGCGTTTGTGTTGTCGAAAACTATCGCATAAAAGCGTTTTCAAAAACGATTTTGATGATATCATATCAATAGTAAAAGTCGAGCAAACAAGACGTTTGTCTTTGGAGAGAGAATGGAAATAACCGTTGAGCAATTTGAAAAACTGAACGACGACGAAAAAGTCGTTTTCGACATACGTCCCGAAACGGATAGGGCGTACGGCTTTATTCCCGATTCCGTGAGCGTCGAAGAGGACGAGTTGAGGGCGAATCCGCCGTCGGACAAGTCGAAGAAAATCGTCGTATATTGCGCAAAAGGCATATTGAGCATAGATATTGCAGAGTGGCTTTTTGAGCAAGGCTACGACGCATATAGTTTGCAAGGGGGCTATTCCGAGTATTTGCGCGTGCAGATGCAAAAACAAGTTGACGACGATTTTTGCAAGAGAGTCGAGCAAAGTTTGACGGGCAAATTCAAAAAGGATATATTCTCAAAGTTTTACAAGGCGATAAAAGAATACGAGCTGATAAGAGAGGGCGACCGCATTGCCGTGTGCATATCGGGCGGCAAAGACTCCATGCTCATGGCAAAACTTTTCCAAGAATACAAACGCCACAGCAACTTGAATTTCGACGTGAAATATCTCGTTATGGATCCGGGATATGCCAAAACCAACAGAGAAATCATCGAGGAAAACGCTCGCAGATTACATGTCCCTATCACCATATTCGAAACGGATATTTTCGAGTCCGTTTACAATGTAGACAAATCGCCGTGCTATCTTTGCGCGCGAATGAGAAGGGGGTACCTGTATAATTTTGCCAAGCAACTGGGATGCAACAAAATCGCGCTGGGGCACCACTACGACGACGTTATCGAAACCATACTTATGGGTATGTTGCACGGCGCGCAGATTCAGACAATGATGCCGAAACTTCACAGTACAAATTTTGAGGGAATGGAACTTATTCGCCCGCTTTATCTCATAAGAGAGGATGATATAAAGGCGTGGCGAGATTACAACGATTTGCACTTTATCCAATGCGCGTGCAGGTTTACCGACACTTGCACGTCTTGCAACAACGGGCAAAATCACTCGAAAAGGCAAGAAACAAAACTGCTTATTCGAGAGCTTAAAAAGAGTAACCCCGACGTTGAAAAGTGTATCTTTAAGAGCGTAGAAAACGTGCAACTCAACACCGTCATCGCATACAAAAAGGATGGAGTCAGACACAGTTTTCTCGACGAATACGACGAGCAATAATCGACGAAACAAGCAGTTAATCGGGCATGAGCGCACGATAAAACGCTTGTTGTGCAAAAAAACAAGAAACAAGGCAAAAGAAAAAGGAACCGCATTGCGATTCCTTTTTTTGCCGTTTTAAAACGCTTATTTGTTGTTAGGCACTTCAATGCTTGCGTCGGAGAGCGCAAACGACGCGCATGGGTGAATGTAGCCGTACACCTTGTCTGCGTCGCGTCTGCCGTCCGTGTTTTCGGGGATAAAGACTTCGCCCGACAAGAGCTTGCTTCTGCACCAACCGCAGATGCCGCCTCTGCAACGATTGGGGCCTGCGATGCCTGCGCGTTCGAGCGCAACCAACATGTTTTCGTTGGCGTTGCAAGAGATATCGTATTCCTTATTGCACATCTTCACGTGCAAGTTGAAAACTTTGTCTTTTGCCTCTTGCGGATAGCCGGGGAGTTTCCACGGTTCTTTTGCCTCTTGCGGATAGCCGGGGAGTTTCCACGGTTCTTTTGCCGAACCGAACAACTCTTTGCGGTAGAATTTTTGTTCGATGCCGAGTTTTTTGACGCCGCCGACGAGGGCGACGCACACGCGCTTGCGGAGTGCTTGTTCGAGTTCACGCGCGAGGTGTGCATACAATCCAAAAACCTCATTACGCCCATGCTGTTCAACGTGTTCAGACCGCTCACCATTCCGTTTTGGGAAGAGAGTTTGCGCCGCAACGGAATAGAGTACGGCAGAAGGGTGCTGACGGAGTATTACGACGCGGTGCAAAGTTGTGACGTACAAAAAGCAAAGAGCGTCGTAAACGCAGACCTCAACAACTTTTTGTCATAAGTGTCAAGCAATAAAAAAGAAGGAATCGGTGTCGACTCCTTCTTTTCTTATAATTATTTATTATTTAGTAAAATAAATCCATAATCGTTTGCAGAGAGAATTAAAGCAGCAGAGTTTTATCCTCACCCATGCCCATCATGCCGTCGAGCACGTACTTTTTGCCGTCCTCGTCGCGTAAATAGCCTTCCAACTCGCCGAACGCAACGTAGTAGTCGATGTTGACCACAAGCGCGTGCATAATCATAGGATTCATGTTGCGCACCTTAAATTTGAGGTTGACCATATCGTGCTCGTCCTTGATTATCCACTCGGAGTGGTCGCAGAAGTCCTTGCTTTCGGGGCTTCTCGTAAACTTGACGGGCGGAAGGATGCTGGTTTTGCCTTCGAGCCAAAGTATGTTTTCGTTGTATTTCTCTTGGTCTATGGATTGGTTGCGAGTGAGGTTGAATGCAAGCCATTTTTCTTCGCCGTCCACGTTGCATTTGCCCATTGTGGTGACCCAGTCGTAGTGCGCGCGACGGGGATAGAAACCTCTGTGGTCGTCGACGATTGCAGTGCTGGCCTCGTCGGTGAGCATTTCTTCGCCGTTGATGACAAGTCTGCCCTCTGCTTTGAAGAAGTCTTTTTGACTGTAAAGGGGACGATTCTTGCCAAACGGTATACTTGCCACGCAGGGCTTTGAAAGACGGCTGAGAGTGAAGTCGTATTCGATTGTGGCTTCGCCGTAATTTTCTTTGATAGCTTTGACGATGGTTTTGTCTTTTCGGGTGACGGTTATAAGGCACTTGCCTTTGTGGTTGCCCGAAAGTTCGCATTTGCCGTCTTGGAAGTTGTTGACGTACTTGACGTGAGATACGGGCGTTTGTCCTTCCGCGATTGCGCCGTTGATGAGGTTGGGGGCAATGACGGTGTCTTTTGATTTGAGGTTGGTGTCCCAGCAATAAACTTTGCCCGTGCGTTTGTCGTAGAAGATGTTGAGCGTTTTGCCGAATATACCCATGTCGCAAACAACCGCCAAAAGCACGCCGTTTTTAAGATGAACTTCGGTGGCTTCCCAAAGCGTGAGTTTTAAGCGATTCATGCATTGAGGGGCGCGCGTGGGCTTTTTGAGTTTGACCAAATCCATTTTTTCGAACTCTTTGTCAAATGTTCCGAATGCGCAAATTCCCTTTTCGTCAACCATGCTTTTGGGTGTGGGGACGGCGCGTCTTTTGGGGTCGATATACTTTGAATACTCTCCCATAATTTCTCTCCTTATCAATAAAATATATCAATGCAATTGCATAAATATGTCGATGTAATTTGCAATAAACCGAGTTTATCGTATGTAATTTATATGATAAACTCGCGATTTTGATTTCTATCTCGTTTGTTCGTCGATCTTTTCCACAAAGTTGCAAAGGATTGCGAACGTGTTTGCAAGGCAGTCCTTGTCAACGTCCTCGGCAACGTCAAGTCTTGTGTGATAGTAACGCGGAAGGTTGAAATTCATTGCCGTTACGCACACGCTTTTGAAGCCGCCTTCGGTGTATGCCGCAGCGTCCGTTGCTCCCAATGCCACGCTGCCCTTTTTGCAAGGGATGCCTTCTTGCTCGCATGCTTCGAGCCAGATTTGCGTCGCTTCTTCGTCGCATTGCATAAGCCCGTTCATGTCCTTGTGGTTGACGAGCATATGGTCTTGCTCGCGCAAAGTGTCAAGGCAAAGTATGGTTGTGGGGCAGTCTTTGAAATCGTTTTTGTGCGCTTTCACCCACGCTTTTGCGCCGCGCAATCCCGCCTCTTCGCCGCCTGCGCAAATGCAGCCGACTTCGGTGTTTTCAAATTCGACGCCGTTGTCTTTGAGTGCTTTTAGGAAGCTTATGCCCATTGCGCAACCCGTGAGGTTGTCCGTTGCGCCGTCTGCGACGATCTTCGGATTGAAGAGGAAATACATCAAAATCCAGAAGGGAACGAATACGCCGCTCACGCCCAATGCGATGAGCAAATTCACGTCGGTTATTGCGTTGAACATACCGCTTATTACGCATGCCGCAATTGCGACTGCCGTGAAGTAAAGTATGCCGATTATCGAGATGAGGAAGTGCGCGATAAACGCTTTCCCGCCGAGATAGTAGTTGAGAGTCCATTCGTATGCCGCGTCCGCGTGTCCGCTGATGAGAACTCTGCGTTTGACTTCGCCCGTCGGTTTTTTTATCGCCATCATATTGAGCGATTCGCGCTTTGGGAAGAGCTTGTCCACGACTTTGCGGTATAGCACGAATTCCAAAATCATGATTTCCATGCCTACTGCGATAAGAATGAGCGAGAGCATCGGCATAAAGAACGCCGCCGCGAATGCGCCGAGGATGAGCGTAACCGTGATGTAAATCCAACCCATGAAAGCGAGAGTGTGTACGTCGTATTTTTCAGTGGTGACGGTGTCGGTATAGGGCGCTGCCTCTTTTGCCATATAGGTGATTGCGTCTTTTTCACCTTGGCTGCCGCAATCGCGTTTGCCGAAAACCGACGTTACGTGCGAGATAAAGTCAAACATATAGTTCGCGCTTTGTCCTTTGTTTTGTTTGAGCTTGTCAAGTTTCATAAAATCCCTCTTTGCGCATTGCTCGCATGGTTTATAATTTGATTATAAATATATTTTATTTGAAAATCAATATACAAATGTATGATTTTCATCGTTTTTCTTTTTCGGAGTGCAATTACGGTTGTGCGGAAATCACTTCGCCGTACACTTTTGCGATGCGTTCTATCATCTCGGTGTGCGTGAACGTCTTGTGATAAACGATTGTGGTTTCGCGTGTCATGCTCAAATTTTCGACGGGCAGTGCGACAAGCGAACCTTTGCGAATTTCCTTGTAGCAAGTGCCTTTTGAGAGAATGGATACGCCCACGTCCTTTTTGACGAGATTGCGTATCGTCGCTATGCTGTCAACCTCGATGATAACATCGAAGTTGTCCACCGATTCGCCTATGGATTCGAGTGCGGAATTGAATTTTTCTCTCGTCGATGAGGAGGGCAAGCGCAAAATGAGGTGCTGCTTTTTGAGTTCTTGCAGGGATATGGACGCTTTTTGCGAAACGGGGTTTTGCGGCGAAACTATGCAAACCAGCATATCCGTGTCTATGATTGTGAAGCGGAAGTCGGGATTTGTGGGTTTTTCTTCGATAATCGCCATATCTATCTCAAAATTTTCAAGCATAGCATAAAGATTTTTTATGGTGTCAGTAATAAACGTTATCGTGATGTTATCGTCTTTAAGCGCAATTCTTGACAAGGCTTCTATCATCAAACCGCTTTCTTGTGTGTGTGTAATGCCTATGCGGATTTTGTAGATATTTGTTTTTGCGTTTTTGATTTTATCCTGCATTTTTTCGCAGATTGCGCGTATTCGTTTTGCATACAAAAGTGCGATTTCTCCTTCTTCCGAGAGGATAAGTTCTCCCTTTTTACGCAAAAACAGAGGTGCATTCAACTCTTCTTCCAGCTTTTTTATATGATGGGACACGGCAGGTTGCGTCAAGCCCAAAATCTCTCCTGCTTTTGTAAAATTTTTGGTTTCGCACACGGCTACGAAAGTTTCCAGTTTGTCGTCCAATAGTGACATGATTTCCTCCTTTTATTACGCAAATTTATCATTGCATAAAATAACATAATTTGACTTTATGTTTTTTACATCATAGCATAACAACACCGAACAAACAAGACCCATTCGCAAAAAGAATTAGAAAAAGAGGGGAAAAATGTTGCTTCAAAACTTTTCATCCGTGGGACAGGTGATAATATCGATTGCGGTAATGCTGCTTTCGGGATATCTTATGTCGCGCGTGACCAAAAAATTGAAATTGCCAAACGTTACGGGCTATATAATAGCCGGTATTATAATAGGACCTTATTGCATCGACGTTATACCTACGCAAGTCGTTGAGGGTATGAGCTTTTTGGCGGACATCGCGCTTGCGTTTATCGCGTTCAGTACGGGTGAGTTTTTCACGTTGTCTACGCTCAAAAAGAACGGCGCAAAAAACGTCGTTATAACCGTGTTCGAGGCGTTGCTGGCATCTCTTGTGGTGTTTTTGGTTATGTATTTCGCACTTGGATTGAGCCTTGCGTTCTCAATCGTTTTGGGTGCGCTCGCCGCGGCAACCGCGCCTGCGTCCACAATGATGACAATCCGTCAAACCAACGCAAAAGGCGATTTTGTGGATACGCTCTTGCAAGTTGTCGCGCTTGACGACGTGGTTGGATTGCTCGCTTTTTCTGTGGCAATCGCAGTGGCAACCGCTTCGCTTGCCGGCGTTGTAACTTTCAAAAACGTTGCTTTGCCGATTATATACAACGTGGTCGTATTCGTCGTAGGCGGCGCGCTCGGATTTTTGCTCAAACTGCTTTTGGGCAAGCACTCTACGGACAATCGTCTTATCATCGCAATCGCAGTGATATTCTCCTTTTGCGGACTTTGCGCGATTTTGGACGTATCGCCGCTTTTGGGGTGTATGGCAATGGGCACGGTGTACAGAAACGTTGCAAAAGACGACAAACTTTTCAAGCAACTCAACTATTTTTCACCGCCGATATTGCTGCTGTTTTTCGTCAGGTCGGGCGTAAACTTCAAACTCGACGCACTTGTAAGTTCGGGAGGCTCTATCGGAGGTGTGTCCTTGCTCGTGATAGGCATCGTGTATTTCTTCACGAGAATCGCAGGCAAATACACAGGCTCGTTCCTAGGTTGTTTGTGTGTGAAAAAGGACGCGAAAGTTCGCAACTGGTTGGGGCTTGCGCTCATTCCGCAAGCAGGCGTCGCGATAGGTCTTGCCGCACTTGCCGCGCGCACGATAGGCGGCGAAACGGGCAGTGCGATGGAAACCATCATTCTTGCGTCGAGCGTGCTTTACGAGCTTATAGGCCCTGCGTGCGCAAAGCTGTCGCTGTATCTGTCAAAGTCCTATTCAAACGACATAGATACCGTCGTGCCCGACTCTCAAGTGGAACAGGCGGAGCAAAAAAACGAGGTGCAACTGCTCATAGACAAAATCAACACAATAAGGCAATCATTGCCCGATTCCGCGCCGAGCGAGGAAGAAAACGCTTTCGACGAGGCGGCGGAAGAATACTATATTCTCAATTCAAGACAACGAGTAAAAAGATAGGAGGAAAATATGAATTATATCGATCCGCTTGCAAAACTAATGGGGGAATGGTCGTGGAATATCACGGTTTATTCGATACTGCTCAGGGTTATCATACCCTTTATATTCGCCTTTTACGTGGGGTGCGAACGCTCGACGAAAGGGCATACCGCAGGGCTTAAAACGTTTATTTTGCTCTCGCTTGCGTCAACGTCGTGTATGATCATCGACAGATCGTTGCAGCTCACGTTCCCGATTTGTTCGGCGGGGGCGGTTATAGGCTCTGCGATGCTTGGCGGCAACTCCATATTGTTCGGCGCAAAAAACCAAATCAAAGGGCTTACCACGTCGGCATGGCTTTGGACGTGCAGTATTTTCGGTCTGCTTTTCGGCGCGGGGCTTTACACCGTCGCGCTCATTTTGGCAGCCGTATATATCGTGATTTTGCAGTTTTTCCCTGCACTTGAAAAATACTTGAAGCAACGCTCGAACCACTTTGAATTGCACCTGGAATTGCGCAACAAAAACGATTTGCAAGCGTTTATGACCACTTTGCGAGAGCTGGGTATGCGCATAGACGACGTCGAGCTCAACTCTGCGTTTATCAATTCGGGGCTTAGCGTGTATGCGATAAAACTTACGATTGAGAGCAAGGAACTCAAAAAATACAAAACGCACGACGAAATCATCGAGGCGTTGAGAAGCATAGATTACATCCATTATATAGAAGAAAAATAAAACTCCAATTTTATTCTTGCACGGCAAGAAAGGTAAAAATTGATATTTTTTGGGCGGCGGGGAGGGGAATGCTACGGCTTTTCGTGGCAAAAATATCAATTCGGCTTGCGAAGTTTTCCGTCAAGACCTTTTATCAAAAAACATTTGCCGACGATCGTGTCTACGCTCACCGGGCCGAAAACGCGGCAGTCGGTGGAGTGATTGCGATTGTCACCCATACAAAACACATAGCCGTCTTGGACGTAAAAGTCCAGCGGTTGAGAATAAATTGCGATTTCGGCGGGATTTACGTACGGTTCGTCAAGTTTTTCACCGTTGAGAAAAACCGCCGATTCGGTTATTTGCACGTGGTCGCCGCCGACGGCAATCACGCGTTTTACGAGAGATTTTCCTGCAAAATCGCCTTTTGTCGGGGTAAACACGACGATATCTCCGCGTCCGATTTTTGCAATTTTGTTCAGATACAGCGTTTCGCCGTTGTTTTGGTCGTCGTCTATGAGCGTGCCGTTGCCGCCGTCGAGAGTGGGGTACATGGAAATTCCGTCCACAATGAAAGATTCCAGCACGTAAAACTTGACAAGCAGGGCGGACGCAACCGCCAAAACGACAACCAAAAGCACGATTGCCACTGATATAGCAATGCGTTTGGAGCGGTTTTTCGGCTCTTCGATTATCGGTTCTTGCTCGAATACGGGAAAATCTTGCATATCAAAGTATATTGCGGAATTTGCGTATTATTTTCAAATCCACAAAAAGTTGTTTAGCACAACGCCGTCAACGTCTTCTGCGACGATTGTTTTCACAATGGAGAACGAGGAGAGCGTGCGCCCTTCTTCGCTCTTGAAATCGGCGGTTTCAAAGAGAAGTTTTTGCCAAAACTCGCCGCCTTTCAGACTTGTGCGCGCGGTATATTTTTTGAAGTCGGGGTAGGTGTACACCGTCACGTTGAGCGGTCTTTCGTCTTTTGAGTAAGCGTCGATGTGCAAGATCGCAGAGCGGTTTATCGACGTCATCTCTTGTATGCTTCTGAAAAGAATCAAATTGCCTTTTGCAAGGGTTATGCCGTTTATCGCAAAAGGTCCTTCCGCAACGGAAAGTGCGTTGTCGTCAAGAAGAGCCTCATCGGTTTTTGCCACAAATTCGCCTACGCCCATACTGCCGTCGTAGATTATGTTTGAAATTCTGGGCGTCGTTTCGACGTTTTGCACGTTGTGTTTTGCGGGAATGATGCCTGATGCTTTCGTAGAAATTATGTTCGAGTCGGGATATACGAAAGTTGCGTAGGCGACGATGAGTTCTTCCGTGTCGTAAACGGGCACGTCGCACACGTATTCGTGTTCGCCCACCTTTTGTTTTACGTCAAATGACTTCCAGTATCTTTGGCGCGACGACGGCTCGCCGTAGCTCACGTACAGCGTGCGTTTTTCCGCTTTTTTGGCGGTGTTTATCTTGACATAAAGCTTGCCGTCCGTCGCTTCGAAGCGCATTGAAGGCTCGATAGACGGCGAACTGCTTGCAAGATGCGCGCGAAGCCACAATATAAGCGCGCGATACGCGGCGTTTGTGATTTGTATGTCGCAAGACTCGGACACTATAAGTTGCTTCACGTCCGATTTTACGAGATCAAGCATGTCGCCGATTCGGTCTATGTCGCATTGAACGGAATCACTCGTCACGACGGCAAGGGTGGGACAGGAAATAAACATGGCGTACGTTTCCGCTCCTACGCCCGTCGAATAGGCAAGTTGTACGTCACCGGACGGAATATCGCTTCCCAAAAATCTCGCGTTGTGTTCCGCCCAGCGATAACCTCCGCCGTTGACGGCGCACATGGCGCAAACTCTTTTGTCCGTGCCTGCAACCATCCACGCAAGTTGCGCGCCTATGCCGAAACCCAAAACGCCGATATGATCTCTTGAAACGATGCTTTGTTCTTGAAGCAAACTTATCGCTCTTCTTGCAACTTTTGCCCACACAAACCACGGTGTGTTGCGCGCCGTGTTTTCGATGTCGTCAAGACGCGCTTTGCAATCGGGGTAGCGTGCAAAACTCAAATCGGACGGATATGCCGTTTTCGTGTCCTCGAAAACTCCGCAAAAATCAAGTGCGCAAGTGACGAAACCTTCTTCTACGAGAAGGCGAACGGCGTCTTGCGAGTGGGGATTTTCAAAGGACGGCAACAGCAAAATTGCCGGGCGAGCGTCTTGCCAACGCGCGTCGTAATAGACGTTGCAGCATATGCGAATACGTCCCTCTTTCGAGGTGTCCGCCGTGAAAGTTTGCTTTTCGCAAACAAAATTATCCGTTGTCTGACACGAGATGATTGAGGCTTCCAAAGGCGCTTTGCATGCGTCGAAGCCCTCCCACACCTCCGTCGGTGTCATAAATTTGAGTTCCATACCTTGCATTATATCCCAAAATCACAACAATGTAAAGGAATAAAACTTTTATATCGCACGCGTGCGAAATATGCGGATGCAACGGTTGTTTTGCAATGCCGTTTGCCGTTTTTTCGGCAACGTCGGTTTCCTTTTGAGAAGAGTTTTGCTCCGTTTCGTCGAGCGGGGGTTCGTTTATGTAGGCAAGAGAGTGCGCTTTGTTTTTCAGACAAGACGCGTATTCTTCGCACATTTTTTGCGCCGTAGCGTCGTCGGGCATAAGAAAATCCATAATTCACCTCTACGGCAGTATATTGATTTTTTGCGAAAAAACGTGAATAAGCCGCCGTTTTGGCAACGGGAAATGCCGCAATCGAATTGCGGCATACGTTGCAAATTCGGTGTAAATGCGAGGCAATTATCCCGATTCGCGCACGGAAATCGTAACTTTCGGGGTGAACGTCAAGGTGCTTAGGCAGTCGTCTTCCAGATTGCGCCCGACAGATTGATAGGCTTTTGATTGCAAAGACAAAAAATCCACGTTGATTTGCTTTGACAATTCGTACATTTCGACAAGTCGTCTTTCAACGTCTTTTTCAAGGGCGGAGGCATATCGTTTTACGATTTCGTCGGCGGGTGTTATCACCTCGTCGGTTTTGATTTTTTGCACGTCCGCAAGGTCTGCCGACAGCTTAATATCGGCAGTGATAGCTCGTCCGTTTGCCTTGACTTTTACGTCTTTTTTGAGGATTTTAAACTCAATCGTACCGCCGTCTTTTGCGGTGTAGTTGAGCGTGCCGGTTACGTCGTGGCTGTGATATATTGCAAGAATCTCGGCGTATTCGTTGTCGAGGATGCGGCTTGCTCTCTCGTCAAAAACCATTGCGCGCGATATGTCGAATTCGAAAACGTCTTCTTCTCCACCCGTTTCGTAGAGAGGCGGCGAGGTTGTTTTTGCAACGATATACGGCACGACGTTGGCTTTGCTGGGTGAAAGCGAGCGCGCCAAAAAATCTTTTGCGGTGGTGCGAATCATGCCGTCCGAACCCTCTTCGTTGACAAGCGCTTGCTGTAAAAAGAATGGCGAACTTATGGTTGTGCCTATACGCAAAGACAGCATTTCGGAAGGGGATTTGTCCCCCGTTACGATGATGGTCTGCTCGGGTAAAGCGTACATTCCGGTGAGCGGATATATGAGTTGCATATGGTCAAGCTCGAACGCAGACGTTGACATAAAAAGCACGTTACAGTGCGAAAGCGATATGATTAAACCCGTTTTGCGCGAAATTACGTCCATTGCACCGGCAATCGAGTTGCCCTTTGCGGTGGTGCAAACGTAGCTCGTTTCGCCCGTGTAGCCGCTTGACGAACCTACCAAAACCGATTGCGCGCTGACCTCGAATTGCGAGGTGGCTTTGTCGTAGTCTATGCCGATCCCCAACACCACGGCGGATTTCGACAGAGAGGGTGTTTCAACCATTCTGCCGAATACGACGAGAAAGATTGCTATCGTCAAAAGCACAAACCATTTGGTGCGCATGAGATAGGAGGAAATATTGAGTTTTTTCATTGTGCTTCTCCTTTTCGGAACGAGGTTTGCTTTTGTGAAAACAACACGCCGTCCTCTTTACTGTCGGGCATTTGACGCATTTGCGTGTCATGCTCGTATTCGGCGTCGAGGCACGCGTACAAGTGCGGACGCAACGTCTTTTGAACTTTTGCAATCGCGAAAAGAGCAATCGGGAAAAGGATTGCAACCGCACTCAATACGTAACCGAACGTTCCGAGTGCAACGTCCGTCACCTCTTGTAGCGACGAGGAAAACATTGCCGAGCATAGCACCGCCGTCGGACATATTATTTTCGAGGGCAGGGACGTGCCCAGCGCGCGTTTGCACGCCTCGTTTGCACCGTCGAAAAGAAAAGAGAGAGAGTAGAGCGACATCATGATTATCGCAAAGAGATTGGTCCACTCCATTCTGCCGATTTCGAGGGATAATTGGTTGAAACTTGCAATGTGGATGAGCAAATCTTTGACCATTTTCAGCGCGTTGCCGTAAAGTGCGACGCCTATAAGCACGATTAAATTTGCAATCGTCCACGTGGATGCTATGCCGAGAGTGAGATAAGGCATTTTTTTGTTGCGCAACCTTACGAAAACGAAAGGGAACAAATCCCCCAGCCACAATCCGTATCGAGGCATTGCAAGCAACAACTCCCCGGGGGCTTTTGAAAATACGGGCAAATTTCTTCCGAAGTCCATATCCGAGTCCAAAAAGGCAAGGTTGAGAATTATCACCGCCAAAAACAGAGGCGCAAACAATTCGCAACTTCTTGCAATCGAACGAGTGCCTTTTATGCCCAGATACACCACCGGCAAAAGAAACATAACGTATATGAGAAAAGGCTGTGTGCCCGTAAACAATTCGTGCGTGAGATAGGAGGTGCAATAACAAAAATAAAACACCGTTTTCAAGCACATCCAACAAGACGCCGCAAGACAAACGATTTTGTATAGGAAGTTGTTCGTCGCGCGCAAAAGCCCGTCGCCGCCCATATTTGTAAAAGCGAAAATAAAGATTGCGCACAGCATTTCCAAAGCAGTGAATGAAAGGAATATCCAAAATGTTGACGAGCCGAAATCCGCCGAAATTATGCCGGGCGCGGACGATAACTTAAAAGCAAAACCGACCGCAACTATGATTGCGGCGGCTTGCGAATTGTATATTGTGCCCAAAGGCAGATTTTTGCGTAATCCGTGTTTTATTGTGCCGTTGTTCATATATAAACCTTTTATTGTGTCACTTTTTGTTGATGCGTCGGCGGTTTTGCGTGGGGATGGAATAGGGACGCAACTCCATTGACGAGGAGGCCGCTTTCAACATTCCGTCTTGAAGGTCGGGGGATATTCTCGGAGCATAAGGCGCAAGATACGGCGTGCCGAAATTTTCCAGGGAAGAGAGGTATGCGACTAAGATTATCGTGAGGATTATCACGCCCACAAAGCCCAGCACTGCGCTTATGCACAAATACAAAAAACGTAGTATGGACATCGCGCCCACTTGATCGGGCACACAAAATATGCCTATTGCCGACAGGGCTACGACAAGAACGGACGGCGACGAGATAAGCCCCGATTTGACCGCAGTGTCACCCAGCACTATCGCGCCGACGACGGACAGCGATATGCCGAAGTATCTGGGCATGCGAATAGACGCCTGATTGAGCACTTCGAACAGCGTGAGCACCAGCAGCATCTCGATTGCCGGCGGAAAGGGTATGTTGGTGGTTGCCGCCATAAGAGTCATCAAAAACTTTATCGGCAACAACTGAAAGTGGTACGTTTGAAGGGAGATGTACACCGCGGGTAACAACACGGTGAACAGTGCGCCGAACATCCTGAACATGCGTATCATCGACGCGCGCCAGTCTCCCGAATAGTAGTCGTAGCCGTCTTGTACATCCTCGAAAACCAGGTAAGGGAGCGTGATTGCGATGGGCGAGCCGTCAACGATCAGGGCGATGCGTCCTTCGAGCAGTTTTGCGGATGCAACGTCGGGTTTCTCGGTTGTGCCCGCCTGAATGAAGAATGAATTTTTTTTGGTTTGAATAAAGGAAAGCACGTATGCGCTGTCCACGATTCCGTCAACGTCGATACGTTCGATTTTGTGCGATAATCGTTCGACGATTTTTTCGTCCGCGACGCCTCTTATATACATCAAAGCAACCGTCGTCGAAGAGTATCTTCCCACCTCAAAGGTTTTCACAACGAGGTCGGGTGATTTTATGCGCTTGCGCACGAGGGACATATTTGTTTTTATTTCCTCGATAAAGCCCTCTCGCGGCCCTTTCATAACAGACGAAGTGGGTGGTTCGCCTATCGCTCTTGCCGCCGGTTTTCGCAAGGAGAAGATATATGCGTTGTCCTCGCCCTCGATAAAAAACGCCACGTCGCAAGAGGCTACGCTTTGCGGTGAATCCTTGATATCCACGATCTCGATTTCGTCCGCATACGCAACCGTATTTTGCAACGATTGAAGGTAGGGCTTTTCTAATCGTTCGCAGTTTTTGAGAGGACGTACCACGTCCTGTTCGAGTAAAATTTTGTCGATATTGCCGTCGATGTATGCAAAAAGACAGTGTTTGCCGCCAACGTCCAAACGACGACACTTAAAGTCGTCGCTGAATGAGAATGTGCGTTGTAAATCTTGTTGCAATTCGTTTACGTTCACAAATTGATTGTTGCCAAAACAAAGGGTTTTATAATGCGAAACACAAGAAAAAATCGACGACGTTTCAAAAACGAAAATCGCATATCTTGACATTTCGTCCGGTTGTGATACACTGTTTTTTATCAGGAGATTATTATGGAACAAAATCGAATCACCACCGACGAAATCGAACAGCAAACGGCAGAGAGGACTCTCGCGGAAACGGATGATACGGCTGTCCAAGCGCAAAAAGGAATTTTGTACGAAACGAGCCTCAAACAAGCCGAAAAAAATGCAAAAAAAGAGAAAAGAAAAGGCGTGTTGCAATTTATCAAATACGCCTTCTGCGCCGCAAGCGCAGGCATCATTCAACTCGCGCTTTTCTCCATTTTGCAAGCGGTCATTCCTCAAAGCGGAAAAACCATTCGGTTCATCGTCGAGGATATGGATTTGGTCACCTTCATTTCCACCACCGTCGCCCTCTGTGCCTCTATACTTTGGAACTTCACCTTCAACCGTAAATTCACATTTAAGGACGCCGGCAATGTCCCCAAAGCCATGCTTTTGGCATTTTTGTTCTACGTTCCGTTCTATCCTTTCCAAACGTGGTACGTTCACACAATCAAGAGCCTTTTGGTTGACGCAATCGGCGTTGACGGCGCAGGCATAATCGCCGAAGGCACGGTTATGATCATCAACTTTGCACTTGAATTTATGTGGCAAAAGTTTGTGGTGTTCCGCAAACCCAAAGCGAAAAAAGAAGAAGATTAAGCGCCGTAGGCGCAGTGATATTGTGCCTAACGGCACAGTGAGATTGTTGCTACGCAACAGTGATATGCACGCAAAGCGTGCGTGATATTGCACTTTAAAAGCACACGGTAAACATATTTTTTAAAATAAACAATCTAGCGAAAAAGAGAAAGACACGGAGCAATCCGTGTCTTTCGTCAAAATCGCGATGAAAAGGAAAAACGAGCCGAAGGCGAGCATCAAGCAGACAATCTTGCGGAATTGCGGTTTGAGTTTTGTCCGTCTTGTTTTGAGAGCAAAGATTTTCTGCGCGATTAGAAAACTGAAAATCGAGCGAATAAAAGAAAAGCACGGGAAATTCCGTGCTTTTCGTAAAAACGCGATGATTTTCAGTTAGTTGATGCCTTGTGCAATCATTGCGTCCGCAACTTTCTTGAAACCTGCAAGGTTTGCGCCTTTTACGAGGTTGTAGTCGAGGCCGTATGCGTTGAGTGCGTCGCAGATTTGAGTGTGGATGCCTTTCATGATTTGTTTGAGCCTTGCGTCAACTTCTTCTTTTGTCCAAGCAAGGCGTTCGCTGTTTTGGGACATTTCGAGACCGCTGGTTGCAACGCCGCCTGCGTTGACCGCTTTGGACGGGGTGACAAGCACGCCGTGCTCTTGCAAGTAGGCGATGGCTTCGTTGGTGGTGGGCATGTTGGAAACTTCGTTGAGGACAGGTACGCCGAGTTTGACCATTGCGATTGCGTCGTCCAAAAGAACTTCGTTTTGTCTTGCGCAGGGCATATAGACGTCTGCTTTGACGTTGCCCCAAGGCTTCTTGCCCGCGACGAATTCGCAGCCGTATTTGTCGGAGTAATCTTGCACTCTGTTGCGGTTGGAAGCGCGCATTTCAAGCAAGTAGTCGATCTTTTCGCCGCTGACGCCGTCGGGATCGTAAACGTATCCGTCGGGACCGGAGAGAGTGACGACCCTGCCGCCGAGCTCGTCGATTTTCTTTGTTGCGCCCCATGCGACGTTGCCGAAACCGCTCAAGCAGAAAGTTTTGCCGGCAAGTTGTTCGCCTTGATGTTTGAACACTTCTTCGAGGAAGTAGGTTGCGCCGAAACCGGTTGCTTCGGGACGGATGAGAGAGCCGCCGTAGCTCAGACCTTTGCCGGTGAGAACGCCGTTCTCGTATGCGCCGACGATTTTCTTGTATTGACCGAACAGATAGCCGATTTCACGTCCGCCGACGCCCATATCGCCTGCCGGAACGTCCATGTTGGGGCCGATGTGGCGATAAAGCTCGTTCATAAAGGATTGGCAGAAGCGCATGATTTCGGAATCGCTCTTGCCGGTGGGATCGAAGTCCGCGCCGCCCTTTGCGCCGCCCATGGGAAGAGAGGTGAGGGAGTTTTTGAAAGTTTGCTCGAAACCGAGAAACTTCATTGCGTCGAGGTTGACGTCTTTTTGGAATCTCAAACCGCCCTTGTAAGGTCCGATTGCGTTGTTGAATTGGACGCGGAAGCCGCGGTTTACGTGATAATTGCCGTTGTCGTCCATCCAGGGAACGCGGAACATGATTTGTCTGTCAGGCTCGACAAGGCGCTCCAGAATGACGTTTTTGCGCATCAACTGCTCGTTTTGTTCGATTGCGGGAGCCAAAGAGGTGAGGACTTCTTTGACGGTTTGCATAAACTGAGGTTGATTGGGGTTTTTCAATTCGGTCTGTTCAATGACTTCACTGATATATGACATAATATTCCTCCTGTCGCGGCAAAAGCCGATCTGCGATTAAATAATATACTTTTAGACAATCAAAATCAACCCCGAAATAAAAATCCGCAAGGCGCAGTTCAAAGATTAATTTGAAAAAACGATAAATATGCACACAAAACGGCGGAAGTGTCGGTTTGACGAAAAACCCGCAAAGAGAGATACGGTTGAAAACGAAAGCCGTCGTCTTTTCAAACGGAAACGGATAGAATGACGATTTTGACGAGACGGGCAGCGATATTTCGTCGAAATTCGGCATATAATTCAACAAATAGTATGCTTAAAAAGGCGTTGCCCAAGATATTGAGAGGGCAAATTTTCTTGAAAATCGTATTGAAATATGTTTTCGGATATGCTATGATAGTACAGTAAATCATATTTCGGGTACGCTCGCGCACGTGTGTAAGGGCAATCCCAAATCAATGAGGAGAAAGTTATGAGCCAAACTCAACAGTACAAAAAGGTCAAGTTGTACCGCACTCTCAAAGTCGTGTTCTACATGCTTGGTCTTCCCTTGTTCCTGGTTGCGGTGTGTTTCACCGCGGTCAGATTCATCGGCCACGATCCGTTTATGGGAGAAACCACTTTCACGACGGCGTTGGGCTTTTTCAAGCAGGCTGAATCCTATATCACCGCGCCTGCGCTTTACGGCGTCTGGATCGGATTCGGAGTCTGGGCGTTTATTTCCATCGTTCATATCGTGTTGAGCAAAACGGTGAAAAATCCGCGCGTGAGAATGTTCTCCGTGGTTGCGGTTTGTATGGTGGTTATGCTTCTCACGGGCGTTGTTTTAGACACCGTGTTGGACAATAAAATCACCGAGATTCAAGCGCAATACGAGGGCACGGGCGTTGTGGTCAACGATTATAAGACGCAACTTTCCTATTATCGCACGGTTTCTTCCAACGCATTGAAGAAAAACGATACGCTCAACCTTATCGCGCAAGTGGATTTGATGAAAAACGTCTATAACGTCGAAATGGAAGGCGCGAACAAGAGCGGTGTTGCGGGCAACATCTCCAACAAACCCGTCACGTACTATTCCGTCATCGACGACGAAGGCAACCAAGGCGTCGACATCAGCTTTGTTAAGGGCGAGGACGGACTTTATCGACTCGACGTTGACGAAAACAACAATATTAAGGGCGACGGCGATCTCAAAAAGATTCTCAACGGCACTTATCGCGTAAGCAGCGATAGTGAAAATCCTTACGATTACAGAAAGAGCCCCGAATACAATCAAATCATCAGACTCAAACCTATCAACGGACAACTTGTCATCAACGGCAAGACTTATTCGCACTATTGGTACAAGAAGAAAACCACCAAAGCCGGCGAAGTGATTTACGTTTGGTATGCAAAAGATTTGATGCCTATCGGCACGGAATACAATGACGCGGACGGATCGAAAACGCATACTACGGAAGGCGTGTACGGCAAGGGTATTTACAACGAAAACGGCATGCTTTCGGACGGCTGGGTGTTCAGCCTTGACAACGTGCTCGACATTTTGGAAGATTATTATTCCGCACAAGAAGAAATCAGCAAAAACAAGTACGATTCCAAATTCGAATCCATGTACACCAAAGCGGTAAAGGCAAGAGAAAGATACTACACCGGTCTTATTGCCGATCCCGCGACGGGCGAAAAGTGTCCCGAGTGGTTGCAAACCCTTTACGGACAAGAAATCGAGTTTGCGGAGAATTTCTCCCTCACGCGCAACGGTCTTGACTATTTGATCGCAAAAGTCGGCGCATTGCTCGGAAACAATCATCTTTTCGACTTCTTGCTCAAGAGCAACGACGGCAGCACGGGTCTTGACGACGTCGTGGGCAAGTTCGGCATCGGCGCAATTCTTTCTCCTATCCTCGGACAACTTCAAAACGGTATGAGTTTCAGAAAGGATTTCAAAATGGACGACGCAACGATGGCGAAGGTTATGGAATGGATCAAGCCTCTTCTCGGAGCGGACGGCGCAACCATCAACGATTTGTTCTTGGTCGTGGCATATGCGGGCGCACCCGACGTGTTCAATCCGGGTGAAACAAGAGATTATCTCTACGTCGCACTCGTCAAAGACAACGGAACGCAAGATGCGGACGGCAATTACGTCATGGGAACGAATCCCGCAAAGGCAACCGAAGGCGGCGACGTGCTTTTGGACATCAATTTCAGCGACGCTTTCGTCAAGGTTGACGAGGAAACCGGCAACGTTGAATACGATTTCGACCTCGATCATCTCAGCACGTTCCTCAACACCGCGCTCAACGGTTTGATGAAAAAACTCAACGTCAATCTCAAAGACGTTATCGGCGGCGGCGCAATCGGCACTATCAACGGTTTGCTCAACCTTATCAAAACGTTCAACACCGACGACGGTGTCCGTTACGGTCTTGAAATAAGCGGCATCAAAATTCCTCTTCTCGACGAAGATTATAATTTTGCAATCGACGTGTCCTCCATTTTGACGGGGATTCTCGAAGGTATGTATTTCTATCAATCCGCGGCAATCAAGCCGGTGTGGGAGTTCTACACCTGGGTTGCTTCCGACAAGGAACAATCAATGGCTCTTGCATATCAAAAGTACGAGAGAGCAAACTATGAAGCGACGCTTTACGGTTCGATGATCGGTTCTACGCTCATCGGCGACAACCTCGGCGCAGGCACATATCCTTCCTCGCTCGGTCTTGCGAACTTGACGGCGGTCAGACAACTCAAAGCGGATTTGAGCTACAAACCTAAATTCTATCCCATTTACGCGGTGCGCGATATGTTGTTCTTCTTCTGCGGATTCGTCGTATTGTTCTATTTCTTGAGCTTCGTCGCGCAAGAGAAGGAACTCGAATACGCAAACGGCACGGCTGTTGTCGAAGAAAAGAAGAAAAAAGCAAAAAAATCCAAAAAACAAGACGAAATACAAGCCGAAAACGAACAAAACATCGTTGAGGATCAAACGCAAGTCGGACAAGAAGGGGAGGAAACGACTCAAATCCCTGTCGACCAAAAATCTGACGAGGAGGTGCTGTAATCATGAACGAACAAGTTATGAATGAAGAAATGAATCAAGACCTTCAAAACGAACAAGTCGCTTTGGACGAGCAAGACGATATGCTCAATCGCGACAAAGACGGCAACGTAATACCGGCATTCCCCGTGAGCAAACGCACCAAGAGAGATCAAAGCAAAACTTCCGTTCTCTTCTCGGTGGCGGCAATTCTTCTCCATGTGCTTGCATACTTGCCTATCGTTATAGTTTCGGTGGTGTTGGGCGTAAAGTGCTACAACCTCATGCCGTACTATTCCTTCTGGCCGTTTGTAGGTGTGATTTTGGCAGGCATCCTCGGACTTGTGTTTATGACGGTCGCGCTTGTCGTAAACAGAAAGAAATCAAAAGGCAGTATCCGCACCAAAACGGTGAAAGTTCTTATCGCATTCGTGTGCTTGTCGACGGGCTTCGGCCTCATATTGACCTATGTTTTCCCCGACGTCATCGCGTTTGCGACGCAAAGCACGCTTTATTGCGAAGATTTGTACTACAACGGAGAAAAGCAAGCGGAAAAGAATGCCGCACTCGAGAGAGATCTCATCATGTACAACCTTCTCAACGGCAATCTCAACAACTACGGCGCAGACGGCAAGATTGCCGAAAACGGAGATTTCTCCTACAAAACTCTCATCGCGCACACCGAGGACAACGGCAAAATCATCAAATACAAAAATTCTTTCATAAACGAAAGAGTGAAGTCCTACGAAAAGACGTACGAAAAGACGGGCATCAACGGTATTCAAGTTGAAGTCGACGCTCTCAAATCCAATGCGAGAAAGTATGAGCTTTATGAGTTCATCTACAATCAATACGTCCTCAACGACTACGACTTCTGCTTCTACAACAACGTCACAAGACGTGCGGTCGCGCTTTCCATACTCGATTATATCTACACGTATTACGATTATGAAGGCATGTTGAAAGAAGGCTTCAACAATCCCAGATTTAAAGCTCTCTTCCAACAAAACTACGACAGCTTCAACCAAGACGGCTATCTCACTTATGACGATCCGCTTCTTCTGTACGCACAAATGAGCGGTCGTATGACAGTGCCTATCGTCTTGCGTCTTATCCTCAACCAAGGCTGGTCCTACACTCAAAGCTCTTACAACGGAGCGGGCGGACTCACTTACACCGAGGACGGCAACTGCCTGTATCAACTCTACGATCCCGAACTCGTCGAAAAGTTCAAAGCGAACGGCGGCAAGTTTGAATACACGGGCACGATCACCGATCAGGACGGCAACAGTATAGAAGTCAAGTACGGCTTCAACGAGGACGGATGGCAAATGTACGAAAACGGCGTGACCAAGCGCCCGCTTTCCTGGCTCGTTCTCGACATGCTCGGCGATCCGATGGCTTTGACCACGCTTGACATCGCCAACTTGCTCGGTAACCAAATCTACGGCATCGTGCAAAACGTGCTCAATGCATTCCCGACGCTCATCGACGGACTTGGCGGACTTATGCAAGAAGACCTTATCGAAGTTGTCAAAGCCGCGGCGGGCGGAGCGCAACTCAGCATCGGCCTTTGCATCGATGACAACGGTTTGATTGCAATCAATCTCTTCCCGATGAACGCACCCTACGGTATGCTCGGTTACATGCAAGCAACGTGGGTTGACAGCGACAACTTGCTCATGGCGGTCATCAACGTGGTGTCATTGCGCAACTGGATGGCAATCTTCGGCGCAATCGGCGCAGTGCTCATCATTGCTGCGGGCGTATGTCGCGATATGGGAGAAAAGACTCGCAAACGTACCGAGGATTCGCGCGATCGCATTTTGAGAGCGAAAGCGGCGGAGGAAAACGGCGTCGGCGTCGGAAAACCCGATGAGCAAGAACCGCCACTTGAAACGGCATAAACAAACAACGCGATTCGGAAAAACCGAATCGCGTTTTTTCAATAGATGCTTTATAAACGGAATTGTACATTCAAAAAGGCAATGAAAGTGATATCATTCTTCCGTGTCATTGCGAGGAGCAACGAGGGTTGCGACGTGGCAATCTAGCGGAGCGAAATGCGCCTGACGGCTGGATTCCCACGGTCACTTCGTTCCCTCGGAATGACAAGGGGTGGGACACCCACACCCGATTGTCATGTTGAGCGAAGTCGAAACATCTCCTGGAAAGGAAATGATGTAAATTACCGCAAAATTGTCTGCTTGGTGGGTGCGCCTTACGGCTAGATTCCCACGGTCACCTCGTTCCCTCGGAATGACAAGGGTGGGACACCCACACCCGAACGGATACTCATTCAGAGCGTTCTTATAAACGGTATGTGCAACTTCGAAGACGGAACACGAGCCGCAAGGCGGCGAGAATATGAGCGCCGAGCTTGACGGTTGTACCGTCCGACTGCGCCGTGTGGTTGCGTAGCTGGCGCATAAAGGACGGTGGCATAATGAGTGAATTGTCCCTATCTATGCGAGTGCCGATTGTCTCCCCCGCGAACGACGGATAATCTTGTAGAGAATTGCCCCTATTTGAGTGGTGGAAGAAAAGCCCGAAAGGGAAAGAGGGGGCACATCTAATTTAGAGTTCACGCCGTTCAACTCTTGTAGAGGAAGAACAAAAGCTCGAAAGGGAAAGAGGGGGCGCATCTAATTTAGAGTACACGCTGCCACGCTCTTGTAGAGGAAGAACAAATACATGAGGAAGCGGGAAAGTTTTTTTGTGTGTTGACAACCTTTTTTTATTATAATATAATTATAAGTACAAATATATCCATACTACGCATATGCGTGCGTGCGGACGTATTAAAACGATGGCAAATTATTAGGAGGCAATTATGAAAAAACTCAGCATCAGATCACTTCTCATCGTGGTTCTTGCGTTGGTTTTGGTGTTCTCTCTCGTCGCTTGCGGCGATAAGGACAAAGGTGGAAACAATGGTGGCAACAATACGCCCCCCACACCGCCCGACACAACCGCGAATGTGAAGAACTATTTTAACACGCTTTGGGAAAAATCCACCGGCATCGGCGGCGAAAAGATCGGCGAAACAGACGATCTCAAAGTCAGCCTCGGTCTTACCGTAGCTCTTGATTTCGCAGACAGCAACGGAAGCGTGAAAGACAGCATCGACCTCGGCATTTTGCTCGACGTAGTGCTTGACAGATCAAGCAAAGACTCAAGCACCAACACCGCGATCAAGGCGAAGTTCTACGATCCCACCAGCGGTGAAAACTGGTTCTCTGCGTACTACTTCTTCAACGATGTGGACAACATCTATATCGACTACGCAGGTCAGCACGTTCAAATTCCGTTCAGCTATCTCAACGACACTTACAACAAAAACTTCTACAACTTCGTGTTCAACGACAAGGTTATAAAGGACAAGGTAGACGATAAAGGACAAGTCACCAAAGAGGGAAAGACCATTGCTCAAATCATCACGGCTCTCACCGAGAACATGGGTAGCAGTTGGGATCTCAACGTCCTCATCGGCGACGTTTTGAAAGTGTTCGACATCGACATCAAATCCGCAAAAGATACGATAAGCGGTGTGCTTGAAATGATTGGCATCAAAGCAGACGACGCGTTCGACGCACAAGGCAACATCAACATCAAAAACATTTTGACAAACGACACCGTTGCAGAATTCTTTGTCAACGATGAAACGACCACAACGACCGAAAACGGTGTCACCACTTACGTGACCAAACTCGCTCCTTCCGTTCTCGATATGCTCAGCATGCTTGGCGGCAGCCTTCCCAAAGGACTCCTCGATGTGATCGACGGTTTGGATCTCGCTCTTGAATTCACAACCAAGAACGACGCAATCGATTCTTTCACCATCAGAGCAGGTCTTCCCGCAATCGAAGGTGAAAACGCAAACGTAGTTGACGTACATCCCGTCGTTGCAATCACAATCACCGATCTTGACTTTGCAAAAGCAAGCAAGGGTGAAATTGAAAACTCCATGGCAACCGCAAAGAGCAACTACACCCAAGACGTTGTTCTCGATGCAGAAGTTGCAATCGACCTCAAAGGCATCACGCTCAACGCTCTTGCTTTCGACAAAGAAGGTTATGCAAGATTCTCCAAAGTCAACACTGCAATCGGCGGCGGACTTGACAACATCGTTCTCGACGGCACTCTCGCACTCACGTTGAACGGCAAACTCGATCTCAAAAACAAGGAAAACAACGGCACTGTTGCAAATGCGGCATTGACATACAAAGGCGTCAATATTGTCGAAGCATCATTCGTAAACGGCACATTGGCAGTCAAAGTGAACCAAGAAGCAAAAATCGGTAACGTCAAGATCCTCGACACGCTTGTCAGACTGTTCGGCGACTATGCATACAGCTTTGTGAAGACCACATTCTTCAAGGGCAATGCGGAAGACGCGGCTTTGAAAGCATTTGCGACCAAATTCTTCGGTTGCGATATCGAAGCGGAACTTGCAAAAGATCCTCAAGAAAGAGTCGTCCCGCTCAACGAGAGCTTCCAAGGTGCTGTATGGAATGGCATTGACGTTCCTCAATTGGTACAAGGTCTCATCAAACAAGTGCTGAACAAATTGTTCCCGCCCAAGACCGATGGCAATGCAGGTACAGCCGTTGCAACCGATTCTATCATCACCAAGGTTGCAGACACAGTCGTTGCAGCGCTTCCTCTCATCAAGTCCACAAAAGGCAAACTCGTTGTTGCAACCAACGACAACAAGGCATTCAAGGGCAACTATGCAACCGTTGGCAACGCAGTCACCACAATCGGCAAGATCTGGTGGGTTAAGGATGCAAAACCGTTTACCGACACTCTCATCGAAAACGATAAAGGCGGTTGGCTCCCCGTATTTGCAAACGCACTCAAAGTTGCAGGCACAACCTACGGCGACAAAGCGGATGCAGAAAAAGTTAAAACATTCCTCAACGAAATGTTTGCTTGCACCGCAGAAGTCACTCTCGATATCAGCGAAGCAAACGGCTTTGAACTCGGCGTCAAGGCAGACGTAAACGCAAGCGCAGGCGTTGGCGTATCCGTCAAACTCGGCGCAAAGGCTTATGACGCTACACAATATACAAATCTTGCACCCGATGTCGAAACAGACGGTTGGTTTGTGTACACCTTTGCGGCATAAATCATAATTGCAAAATAAAGGCATAAAAAGAGAAGGCGCGGTCGCGCCTTTTCTTTTTGCCGTTTTGTGTGAGGGATTAAGGTTGATAAATTCAAAAAGCATGCTATAATAGAAACATGACAGGTCTTGAAGAGAAACACAGCGTAATAAGCAAGGAAGACATGCAAAGTGCGATGGATTTCGTCGAGGACTTTTCGCATGAGCTTGAAAAGTATCCGCATCGCATAGCCGCAAGCAAGGACGAAACCGCTTGCGCAAGAGCAATCCGCAATCGCTTGCACGACGAAACGGACGCAAAAACTCGTCTCGAAGCATTTGACGCCTCGCCGCTTTTGGGCAGAGGGTCGTTTTTGCTTATCGGCATTTGGTATGCGATTTGCTACGTGATGTATTTTGTGTCTTTTGCAGGCGGCAGGGTGACGGGTGCAATGCTCACGCTCTTGTCCCTTGTGATGTTCCTCGGCGGCGGCAGCGTGTTTTTGCTTATGTATCTGGGCAATAGCAAACTCGGCAAGGTTTTGCCTAAAAAAGTGTCGTACAACGTCGTCAGCGAAAGTTGCAACGACGCCAAAAATGCCAAAAACGTTCTAATCGTCTGCGACAACCACGACGCAACGCTCGGCAGTCCCGTCAAGGATTTCAATCTTGTCAGAAAACTTTGCATGATTGTCGCGCCGGTATCCGTGTTTATTTTCATTCTGTTTTGCATCTTGAAGATGGCAATCGGCACAGAGGGTGCAAACGTTGCTGCAAAGATAAGCGCATTTACCATTTTACCGTTTGTATCGGGCATTTTCGGTATTGCGGCGTTTGTGATACATTTCTCGCCTTTTGAAAAGTTTGCGCGCGAAAACAACGGCGTTGCAACGTCAATCGCAATGGCAACGTACGCATATTTTGCAGAGCAACCCGAACTTCTTGCCGACAACGCAAAGATAGTTTATGTTTCTTTCGGCGCGGAAAACGCCGGTCACGGAGGTTCGAATGCGTTTGTTGAGGCTCACCCCGAATTTGCCTCGGCAAAGGTGCTTGCGATAGGAGATATTCTGAGCGGCAATTTTCAAGTTGCCGAGTGCGACGCAATCCGCAATATCGACTTTTCTCTCGACGTCGTGTCCAGCGTTCACGCAAGCGCAATAGAGCAGGGCATAACCGTGTCCACAATGCCCCACGATACGTTTGCGCACAAGTTCAATTCGCTGCACGGTTTCATCTCGAATGCGTTTGCCAAAAACGGCAATCCCACCGCAACTATTGTGTCAAAGGATTATGCGCATCATGAAAAATCACTCACCAAAACCGATTTGGAAAATATGTTTTCGCTTTGTGTGGGTGCGGCAATGCAGATTATGGCAAAAAACAATATTCCCGATGACGACAAGCACGACGAAGTTGAGGTTGTCGCCCCGTCGTCCGAAATGAAAATCGTGGACGTAGAAAGCAAATGAACGCATATTTTTGCGATAAAATAAAAACGGCATTTTACAATGCAAAACGGATGTAAAAATGCAAAAAAACAACGACAAAAATTTAGAAAAAACCGTTGATAACATCGATGTTTTCGACGAAAAAAACGGCGTTCAAGAAGACGAACGGGACGTGGACAACGCACAAATTGTCCGACTTGACGACGATTGCGACGGAAAAAACGTCGACAACGTCGACGAAGAGAAAACGGGTGGTATTCTTGCCGACTACGCTACGCGTCAAAGCAAAGGCAAAATCGCTCTTGCGGTTGTAAAAAAGTATTGCAAACGTTACTTTATAGATGCTTTTTCAGGCATGGCGCAAGGACTTTTCTGCACGCTCATCGCAGGCACTATTCTTGCGCAAATTGCGTCTTGGTGCGGTGACAATTCATTTGCGAAAGTGCTGGGCTACATCGCAAGCGTTGCAAAAATGCTTATGGGCGCAGGCATCGGCATCGGCATCGCTCACAAACTCGGCGCAAAACCGCTTGTGATTTTCACTGCCGCGGTTACGGGACTTGTAGGCGCATTTGCAGGCAATCTCGTGGGCGCACTCTGTGGTGGCACATCGTTTACGATTGCGTTCGGAGCGGTCGGCAATCCCGTCGGCGCATACGTCGTGTCTTTGCTCACCGTTGAAATCGCGTCGCTTTATGCGGGAAAAACCAAACTCGATATTATCCTCATTCCGCTCGGTATGATGCTTTTGTGCCTTGCGGGGATATTCCTTGCATGGCCGTTTATCAAACTCATCGATTTGCTTGCAAAGCTCATCGTTTTGGCAATCGAGGCAGGCGCGGCGGTCAAAATCATCGTCGGCGTGTTCGTTGCGGTGGTTATGGGCATTTTGCTCACTATGCCCACGTCGTCGGCGGCAATCTGGGTTGCAATCGCAACAAGCGCAACCGCAATAGAAAACCCCGACGTATTCGCAATCGCGGGCGGAGCGGCAGTGGCGGGTTGCTCGGCGCATATGATTGGTTTTGCCGTTGCAAGTTTCAGAGAAAACGGCGTGAGCGGTCTTATCTCGCAAGGCATCGGCACAAGCATGCTTCAAATCCCGAACATAATGAGAAAACCTGCGATTATGGTGCCGGAAATCGTGGCAAGTGCGGTCTGCGGACTGGTTGCCGTGATTATGGGGCTTCGTTGCAACGCATCCGGCGGCGGCATGGGTACAAGCGGACTTGTGGGTGTATTCGGCACGATAGACGCATCGCAAGGGGTGATACCCGACTGGCAACTGGGCGTAGGAATTGTGCTTTGTTTGTTTATCCTTCCTGCCGCAATCTCGTTTGGAGTGAGCGAACTTATGCGCAAAACAGGCGCAATAAAGTTCGGAGATCAAAAGCTAGATTAACATTAAAACTTTTAGCGTGACGGATTTCGAGCCGCAATGGCGGCGAGCCTTGGAGCGCCGAGCTTGATGAAAAGTACAAGCGACTGCGCCGTGTTGATGGCCATGCCTGGCGCACAAAGCGCAGTGGCATAAGCAGGGAATTGTCCCTATCTATGCGAGAGCCGAGTGTGTCCCCACGCGGAGCGGACGTCGTGGGTCCCCTCAAGTTTGCGAAGAGGGGGAACGGCGGTAGGGGAAACACGTGAGGAAGAGGGTATTTTATTTTTGAATAATAAATTGACTGTTATTAGTGGAAAACGCGTCGAAAGACGCGTTTTTCATAGTTCAAACAATTTCTTTTTCTTTCTCGGCTCGATCGGCGTGCCGTCTTTTTTGAGTTTGAGAGTGGGCAGATACACGTCGAAAACGGTGCCTTTGCCCTCTATACCGTGGCAGTCGATTTCACCGCAATGCGCTTTGACTGTCGCAGCCGCGATCGACAATCCGAGTCCGAAACTTTGGTTGTCTTTGTTTTGTCTTGCGCCGTCAGTGCGGTAGAAGCGGTCAAAAACGTGCTTTGCATCCTCCTTGGATATGCACTCGCCGGTATTCATAACCGACAAATGCACTCGCTTTCCGTCCGCAAAAAGCCTTGCGCCGACTTTGCCTTTGTCGCCCGAATATTTGATTGCGTTGTCCAAAAGGATCACCGCAAGGCGTTCAAGAGATTTAGGTTCGCCGTACACGTGCAAATCGGGCTGGATTTCGGTGATGAGTTTGACGTCTTTTTCAAAGCACGTAGCTTCAAATTCAAGGCATGCGCCCTCGAATATTTCGCTGAAATTCACGTCTTGTTTGGGCAATTCGCTCTGTTCGAGCTTGCTCAGTTCAAGCATGCTGTTGATAAGGTCGCGCATGCGCACGAGTTGCGTCGATATGGACACAATCCATTTTTCGTTGTCCTTGACGGTGGAGTCCGGCTCGCTCTTGATGACGCTCAGATTGGTCGCTATTATGGTGAGCGGGGTTTTTAGCTCGTGCGAAGCGTTTGCTATAAGATCGCGTTGTTTTGTCATTGCTGAGGCAACCGGGAAGAGCAGTCTTGCGGACGACAACAGCGCAAGAAGCGCGACGAACACGACGGAGCAACAATACAGCAACGTCACCATGACGGCAGTGTTGGTAAGCTGTTTGTGATAGCTTGTGCGGTCGATAAGCGAATAGAGCGTGCCGTTCGGATACTCTCTGTTTGCCACGATGAAATACCGATCGTTGTATTTGAACTTGCCTTTGCCCACGAATATTGCTTTGAGCACGATATCCGTTGCGTCGTCGCCGTAAACGTCCACTTTGCCGTCGATGTAGGGATTGCGCCCGTCGTCGTATTTGTAGATAAAGATACAACGCAAATCGTTGGCAACGGCATTGTTGTAGTTTTCGGGATCTTCGAGAGCCTTGTCAAGAGCCTTGTTGATAAACATATCGTTCGAGCCGTACACAACGCCGAAAAGACCGCCCAACACCACAAGCAAAAAGATTGCCGCAATGACAGTGGTTGTCACGGTGTAGTTTATACGTTGTTTTCTGATGATTTCCATATATCACATTATAAGGTGTTTACATGTGCAAAATCAAGCGATAAAAGTTGTTTTTGCGCAAATTAAAAGGCGCGACGTGCGCGCCTTGAATTTTACATTTTGGATTGGGAGAGTTTGTATCCGACTCCGCGCACAGATTCTATCGTGAAATTTGCGCCCAGATGAGTGAGCTTCTTGCGCAAAAAGGACATATACACTTCGAGATTGTTGGATTCGAACTCGCTGTTGAGTCCCCATGCTTTGAGGATAAGATTTTCCTTTGTCGCAACGAAGTTGGGGTATTCGAACAGGTATCTCAAAAGCTCGAATTCCTTGCCTGTGAGGTTGATGCTTCCGTTTTGCGTTGAAAGCGTAAACGTGGTTAGGTCGAGCGACGCGTTTTGATATTCGAGCTTGTTGTCCGAAAGCAGTTTGCCTCTTCTGCGGAGCACCGCGCGGATACGAGCGGAGAGTTCGTTGAAAGAGAAGGGCTTTGACACGTAATCGTCCGCACCCTTGTCAAGTCCCGATATTTTGTCGTTCTCGTCGGTGAGAGCCGTGAGCATAATCACGGGCGTTTCGAGTTTTCTTTGGCGCAAAGTGGCAAGCACTTCAAAACCGTTCATTTTGGGCATGATTACGTCAAGCAAAATCATGTCGTACATTCCCGTCGATGCAAAGTTCAAGCCGTCAGAGCCGTCATATACACAATCGACGTCGTAGCCGTCCTTCATCAACATCTGAGCGAGTGCTCTTGACAGTTCCTTTTCATCCTCTACAAGCAGTATTCTCATACGCACCTCCGTCAAATAAAAGGGTATTTTACTATTTTCAAACCTATATTACAAATTGTATCTTAAACTTTTATTAAATTTAACCCCTTTTTATTAAAAATACGGTCTTTCTTTTTATACATATATATGATATACTTATAACAATATGGAAAACGACGGCAAAATGAAAGTTGACATTTACGATTTCGACAAAACGGCAATCCCTTATGACAGCGCGTTGCACTATTGGTTTTGGAGCATGGCGCACTGTCCGTGGACGCTGGTGCTGCTTCCGTTCCAGCTGTTTTGGGGATTTTTGATGGTCACAAAGATATTGCCCGTTCCCGTATTCAAAAAAATAGCGTTCAATTTCGTGAGCCTTATAAACACGGACAAAACCGTCAAAAAGTATTGGGATAAACATCAAAAGGACATTTACGACTTCTTTAAACCCGAAAATCGAGACCCGAACAGAAAAGTCGTGCTCATCAGCGCAAGCCCCGATTTTCTCATCGAAGAGATCGCAAAGCGTATGAAAATCGACTATTGCATCGCATCTCCGCACAGCAAAAAGAACGGGCATTTGCTTGGCAAAGTGTGCAGAAAAGAGGAAAAAGTGCGCCGCCTTAACGAGATTTTGCCGGACGTCGAGGTGGAAAACGTGTATAGCGACAGCATCGATCACGACAGATACATATTTGCTCTTGGCAAGCATTGCTATCTCGCAACGAAGGGCAATCTCGAAGAAATCGACTTCGAGAGTGCAATCAAGCAATACGACGAGCAAAAAGCAAAGAAAAAGAAAAGAAAATAAATGAACGAAAAGAAAAAGCGTACCCGTCGGGGTACGCTTTTTAAGTCGATTGATTTTGATTATCTCATCACGTAGTGATAGGTGTATGCGCCGTTTCTCGACTTGTCTGCGCTTTCGACGATTATCTTCAAAAGGTATCCCTTCGCGGTGGTGTCAAATTCGTATCTGACGTCAAACATATATACGGAGTTTGCAACGATGTTGCCGTCTTCGTCAAGGGTGTTGTCGGTGACGTAATAGAGGGTGTAGCGAGCGCTGGGATTGTCGCTGAAATAGTCGGACAATTCGGATTTTTGAGTGATATAATACCACGTTTCATCCGTGTCCACGCCCATTGCCTTGATGCTTGTCACGCCGAATCTGCCGTCGTAATTGTCTTTGAAATATTCGAAATACACTTGTGCGTTCTCTTCAAAAACTTCTTTGCTCGGACAGGGTTGAGAGAAGAAGTATCCGTTGTTGAACCACGTTACGGTTGTGTAACTATCTCCGGTGAGATTTTGAGGAGCAGTGAATCCGCTCAAACCGCGATCGGCAAGTTCCTGATCGGAAAACCAAGCGTTGTCGTTTCTCGTCGGAGTGTTTTGTCCGCCTTCGTTATCGTCGGTATCGCCGCACGCAACAAGACCGAAGCAGGCGGCAACGGCGATTATAAGACAAATCGTGATTGCAAATATTTTTTCATAGCGTTTACCTCTTTAAATATTTTCGGCGACGTCGCCTGTCTAATTTATACGACGTCGCTTTGTGTTTATAATGATAAAGCATTAATGCTTGCGATGCAAGAAAAAATGCACCGATTTGACTTAACATCTTGTCGGTGCATCTTTTGTAAATTGCGTCGGATTATTCAACCGTTCCGTCTTTTGCATCGTTCGATTTCTTGTCGCAAGAATCGGAAGAGGAGCAGCAAGAGCAGTTTGAATCGCATGCGCTGTCGCTCAAATCGTCAATCCAATAAATCTTGTCTTTGAGCACGAGGGATACGATGTCGATGAGAAACAACACCCAGCCGCCGAAGATCATAAGGACGATTGCAAGCACGATGCCCACCACGCTGTCTTTTTGTGCGCTCTTGGCAAGACGATAGAGGTTTGCCGGGACGTCCCAAAGGATGCAGAGCAAAATCTTCACGACTTTGTCAAGACCTTGATACCAATCGATATACTTTTTTGCAAAATCTTTCATTTTTGGATTCCTCCATATTTTTTTCGTCGAATGTTGTATCACTTATTTGACACAAAGTCAAGTATATGCAACTCAAAGATGTTTTTGATTTTCGACAGAAAGAGTTTTTCAGGCATGCCGAACCGCATCCGAAATATCTTGTTGTGAAAACATGATTGAAGTGCTATACTTTTTATATCTACAAACACGGCGGTGACAATATGGCGAACGGGACGTATAAATCGGACATCGAAATTGCGCAAAGCGCAAAAATGCTTCCAATTTGCGAGGTTGCAAAACAATGCGGTATCGACCTCGATTTGATTGAAAATTACGGCAAATACAAGGCGAAAATCGACTATGCGCCTGTTTTGGAAAAGGGTGGCGAAAAGGGGAAACTCGTGCTTGTCACGGCAATAACGCCCACACCCGCCGGAGAGGGGAAAACCACAACGACGATAGGACTTGCCGACGGACTCAGACGTATAGGCAAAAACGCAATGGTTGCTTTGCGCGAGCCGTCCCTCGGCCCCGTGTTCGGCGTGAAAGGCGGTGCGGCAGGCGGCGGATATGCGCAAGTCGTGCCTATGGAAGATATAAATTTGCACTTTACGGGCGATTTCCACGCAATCGGCGCAGCAAACAATTTGCTTGCCGCTATGCTTGACAATCATATTCAACAAGGCAACGCTCTCGGCATAGATCCGCGCAAAATAACGTGGAAAAGATGCGTGGATATGAACGACAGACAATTGCGCTTCGTGGTGGACGGTCTCGGCGGAAAAGCGAACGGAACGCCGAGAGAGGATGGTTTCGACATCACCGTCGCAAGCGAGGTTATGGCGGTGCTTTGTCTTGCAAATTCGCTTGCCGATTTGAAGGAAAGACTTTCCAAAATTATAGTTGCGTACACCTACGACGATAAGCCCGTAACTTGTACGGACTTGAAGGCGCAAGGAGCAATGACCGCACTGTTGAAAGACGCGTTGAAACCCAATCTCGTGCAAACTTTGGAAGGTACGCCCGCACTTGTTCACGGCGGCCCGTTTGCAAACATCGCGCACGGATGCAACAGCGTGATTGCAACCAAAACGGCACTTTATCTTGCCGATTATGCAGTTACAGAGGCAGGTTTCGGCGCAGACCTCGGCGCAGAGAAGTTTTTTGACATCAAGTGTCGCAAGGCAAATCTCACACCCGACGCAGTGGTAGTGGTGGCAACCGTGCGTGCGTTGAAGATGCACGGCGGTATGCAAAAACAAGATCTTGCAAACGAAAATATAGAGGCTCTCGAAAAGGGCGTGCCAAACCTTTTGCGCCACGTTTCAAACGTCAAAAACGTTTACAAATTGCCGTGCGTCGTGGCAATCAACCGCTTCCCGACAGACACGGACAAAGAGATTGATTTTATCATCGCAAAATGCAAAGAGCTTGGCGTAAACACCGTTTTGTCTACCGTGTGGGCGGACGGCGGCAAGGGCGGCGAAGCGCTTGCAAAAGAAGTCGTGCGACTTTGCGAACAAGAAAAAGGCGATTTCTCTTTTGCGTATGAGGACAGCGATTCCATATCTCAAAAAATCGAAAAAATCGTGCGCAAAGTTTACGGCGGCGACGGCATATCCGTTACGTCCACAGCGCAAAAACAAATTGCAAACCTCGAAAAACTCGGCTTTTCGAATTTGCCTGTCTGCATTGCAAAAACTCAATACAGTTTTTCGGACGACGCATCGCTTTCGGGCGCGCCCGAGCATTTCACCGTCAACGTCAAAAACGTAAAAGTCAGTGCCGGAGCAGGCTTTATCGTTGTGCTTACGGGTGAGATTATGACGATGCCGGGGCTTCCTAAATCCCCTGCCGCCGAGCGTATCGACGTGACCGACGACGGCAAAATAGTAGGACTGTTTTGACGTTGCAAGCGTTTAGCCGACGAAATCGATTGATAATACGCACAAGATAACATCGACGAAGAAAACAAAAAACGGAAATCCGCAATATGCGGATTTCTCTGTTTTCGGCATGTAAGTTGCGTGAAATAGTATAAAAAAATACCATATAAAATATGCTTTTGTATGAAAGTTATTCTTGTCGGAGCGACGGGACGTATGGGAGCGCAAATGCTTGCGCTTTTGCAGGCGGCGGAAAATATCGAAGTCGTTGCCGTAGACAATGCGTATCGCACGGATTGCGCCGAGCGCGGATTAAATGCGATTATGAAGTACGGCACTATTGCGGACGTTGAAGAAAACGCGGACGTAATCGTGGATTTTTCCTTGCATACCGCAACAAACGAAGTTGTAAATTTTGCTCTGAGAAAGCATATTCCGCTTGTTTTGGCAACCACGGGGCATACCGATGACGAGAGGGCGTGCGCGGTGCGCGCAAGCGAGGATATACCCGTTTTTATGGCAAGCAACATGTCGATTGCAATCGCGCATATCAAAACGTTTTGCGCAAAACTGGCGACGGTTTTTCCCGACGCCGACATAGAAATTATTGAGGCGCATCATTCAAAAAAATTGGATTCTCCAAGCGGAACGGCATTGTCGATTGCAAACGGCATAGTAAAGGAGCGAAACTTCGGCAAAGTGGTTGTCGGCAGAGGGGGCGAACGCGTAAGGGGCGAGGTAAACGTACACTCTTTGCGGCTTGGGCGGTCGCTTGGCGAACACGCAATCGTCATCGACACGGGAAAAGAGCGCATAACCGTTGTGCACGAAACGTTTTCACGCGCGGTGTATGCAGAAGGCGCAATGAGGGCGATGCACTTTATAGTAAAAAAAGAAAGAGGACTGTTCGGCATAGAAGATTTGATCTAAACAATTTAAGGTCTAGGCATGCAAAATCAATTTTGACGGTAGGCGTGTTTGACTTTTTATAAAAAACGTAAAAACGCTGTATATTCTCGAAAAATCTTTGCAAACTATTGCGGAGGTGAAATATGCAGCTTTCAAAAAGACTTATTGTGCTGGCGACAAGCGGAATTTTGACGGTAATAGCACTGTTTGCGATATGCGGAGCCTTTGCTCCGAGCAAGGTTGCGCAGGCAGGGCTTTTCGATTTGTTGTCCGACGAAATCGTCAAGTTTTATGAAGAAGAAATTGCAAAAGAGGCGGTTTTGTCAAACAAGAGCGGCGAAAACGTCAGGGCGATAGCCGCAAGATTCGGCATAGACGAGCAAAAGGCAAGATGCGCGATTTTGCTTTTCGATTTGGCAAATAGGACGGGCGGCGGCATAGATTTCCCGGACATCGCGAAAATGAGCGAATTTAAAATGCTTGCTTTTGCAAAGCAAAGGGGAGAAATTTTTTCTTCAACTCTTCCTCCCGGCGAGAAAGCGAGGCTCAAACAGAGGGCAAGCGAACTCATCGGAATAAGATTGTAACAAAAAGCAATCAACGCTTGAAAAGAGCCGTCGTAAATGCTATACTGTTGTCATCAGTCAGGAGGCGTAGCATGGACACTACTCAAAAACAATTTTTGACCGCCAAGGCAAGACAGCTCCGCGACGACGTCATCGAAACCATCGGCAGATTCGGTTCGGGACACATCGGCGGCGCAATGTCGGTTATGGATGCTTTGACGGTCATTTATTATGCAAAAGCAAACGTCGACCCTAAAAATCCCAAGAAATTTGACCGCGACAGAATCGTTATGTCGAAAGGCCACGCAGGCCCTGCGATGTACGCCGTGCTTGCAGACAAAGGGTATTTCCCAAAAGAGTGGCTTAAAACTCTCAATCAAAACGGCACAAATCTTCCATCGCACTGCGACATGAACAAAACCCCCGGCATCGATATGACGGCAGGCTCGCTCGGACAAGGAGTTTCGTGTGCGGTCGGTATGGCTCTTGCGGCAAAAACGGATAATAATCCCGCCACCGTATATTGCTTTATCGGTGACGGCGAAAGCCAGGAAGGTCAGGTTTGGGAAGCGAGTATGTTTGCAGGCTCTCACCGTCTTGACAATTTAATTTTGCTTTTGGACTACAATAAGATGCAGCTCGACGGCGCGGTTTGCGATATAAACGACATCGCTCCCGTCGAGGACAAGTGGAGAGCGTTCGGTTTCTACGTGCAAAGCATCGACGGACATGATATAGAGGCGATTTCAAACGCAATCGACAATGCGAAATCTCAACACGAAAGAGCAAATATGATTGTGCTCAACACCGTAAAAGGCAAGGGCGCGTCTTTTGCGGAGGCGGCGGCAAACTGCCACAGCATGAGCATCTCCGAAGAAATGTGGAGAAAGGAAACGGGGAGGTATTGAGCTATGACCGATGAAAGAGAAATGCGTCAGACGCTTGCAAACGCACTCGTTCAAAGAGCAAAAACCGATGATCGTATCGTCGTCATCGAGGCGGATCTTATGAGTTGCCACGCAACAAAAGTTTTTAAACAGGAATTTCCCGAAAGATTTGTCAACGTCGGTATTGCCGAACAAAACATGATCGGCATAGCGGCAGGCATGTCCACGATGGGCAAAATTCCGTTTGCGTATAGTTTCGGCCCGTTTGCAACTCGCAGATGCTACGATCAGATTTTCATATCCGTGGCATACGCGCATCAAAACGTGAAAATAGTCGGATCGGATCCCGGCGTTACGGCAGAGTACAACGGCGGCACGCATATGCCGTTTGAGGATATGGCACTTATGAGAGCCGTACCGCACATGGTGTGTTTCGAACCTACCGACGCAACCATGCTTGAAAAAGCGGTTGACCAAATCGTCGATTATCCCGGCGCGGTGTACATCCGTATGCAACGCAAAAAAGCGGAAAAGGTTTTTGACGAATCGTTGAACTTCGAACTTGGCAAAGCAGTCGAGATAAAGGGCGGCAAAGACGTCACTTTGATTGCAAGCGGGATTATGGTTGCAAGAGCCGTCGAGGCGGCGCAAACATTGAAACAAGAAGCTATTGACGCAAGAGTCGTGAATATCCACACTTGGAAACCTATCGACAAAGACGAGATCATCAAGTGTGCAAAAGAAACGGGCGCGATCGTCACGTGTGAAAATCACAACGTGTGCAACGGACTAGGCAGCGCGGTTGCCGAAGTGGTGTGTCAAAACGTTCCCGTTCCGATGAAGCTCGTGGGCGTGCAAGACGAGTTCGGACAAGTTGGCAAGAATGCGTATTTGAGCGAGCAGTATCATCTCACCGCAAAAGATATTGCGGACGCGGCAAGAGAGATTGTCAAAAACAAGAGATAAGCTGTTGATTCGAGCAGGGAAAACTCTCCTAAACAATCGAAACACAAAAGACAACAACAAAGCAATTATAACAAAAGCGACGGTTTTTCCGTCGCTTTTGCATATATAAAAGTTTGTTTTGTGTAAAATCGAGAGGTTATCAATGCACGGAGAAGAGCAGGTCTCCGTATGAAGGCACGGGCCAATACTCTTTTGCGGTGAGCAATTCCATCTCGTCCACAACCTTGCGGAGATTTGCCATTGCGACAAGCACTTCGTCGTGATAGCAACGACCGCCGGTTACGTTTTCGCCCAAAGAGTGCGCTTTTTGCAAAGCGGATTTGAGAGCATTGACGCACTCTGTTGCGTCTTTTATATGCGATGCAAGGTCTTTGCAAATCTCTTTTTCTTCGTCTGCGTCAACGCCGAGCGCAATGCTTGCGTTTGCGGATTTCGCAACGTCGCCTTTGTATTTGATGACTGCCGGGATGATGTCCATCGTTGCCATATCCAGCATCGTCATTGCTTCGATGTTGAGAAGTTTGCAGTAGTTTTGGACGTAGATATCCTCTCTCGATTTGAGTTCCGCCTCGCTGAAAACGTGCAAGCGTTTGAACATATCGACGTTTTTTGGGCTTGTGAGATAGGGCAGGGCGTCTATTGTCGAAGGCAGGTTGAGCAAGCCTCTTCTTTCGGCTTCTTTCGTCCACTCGTCGGAGTAGTTGTTGCCGTTGAAGATGATTTTGCCGTGGTCCTTCATCACTCGCTTGATTATATCCGTGATGCCTTGATTTATATCGCTTGCTTTTTCAAGCTCGTCGGCAAATAGTTCGAACTGCTCCGCCATAATGGTGTTGAGAATGACGTTGACGCTTGCGATAGATTGCGACGAGCCGGGCATACGAAACTCAAATTTGTTTCCCGTGAACGCAAACGGTGAAGTACGGTTGCGGTCGGAGGAGTCCATAGAGAATTTCGGCAGTACGTGTACACCGATTTCCACTTCGCATTTTGCGCGTCTGGAATAAGTGCGTCCGTCTGCGATTGCTTGCATGATGCCGGTGAGTTCTTCGCCCAGGAACATACTCACGATTGCGGGCGGCGCTTCGTTTGCGCCGAGACGATGGTCGTTGGACGCGGATGCAACCGCAATGCGCAACAGATCCTGATGTGTGTCAACCGCCGCGATGACCGCCGCAAGTATAAGCAAAAATTGCGCGTTGTCTTGCGGACTTTTGCCGGGGTCGAGAAGGTTGCCCGAGTCCGTCGAAATAGACCAGTTGTTGTGTTTGCCGCTTCCGTTTACGCCGTCGAAAGGCTTTTCGTGAAGAAGGCAGGTCATATTGTGCTTTGCCGCAACCTTTTTCATGATTTCCATTGTGAGCTGGTTTTGGTCGGTGGCAACGTTGACGGTGGTGAAGATAGGCGCAAATTCGTGTTGAGCGGGAGCAACTTCGTTGTGTTTGGTTTTTGCCAAAATGCCGAGTTTCCAAAGTTCCTCGTCAAGCTCTTTCATATATTTGACCACGCGGGGTTTGATGGCTCCGAAATAGTGGTCGGAAAGTTCTTGTCCCTTTGGCGGGCGCGCTCCGAAAAGCGTGCGTCCGGTGTAAAACAGGTCCTTTCTCTTTTCGTACATTGCCGTATCGATGAGGAAGTATTCCTGTTCGGGACCGACTGAAACGTTTATGCGCTCGGTCTTTTTGCCGAGTATGGACAAAAGGCGAGTGCCTTGTCTGTTGATTGCTTCCATCGAGCGAAGCAAAGGCGTTTTTTTGTCGAGAGCGTCGCCGTTGTAGGAGCAAAACGCGGTCGGAATGCAAAGGATACCGTCTTTTATGAATGCGTACGACGTTGGATCCCATGCGGTGTAGCCTCTTGCCTCGAAAGTGGAACGCAAGCCGCCGCTGGGGAAAGAGCTTGCGTCGGGTTCGCCTTTGATAAGCTCCTTGCCGCTCAACTCCATGATGACTCCGCCGTTCTTTGTCGGAGCTATGAAAGAATCGTGCTTTTCGGCGGTGATTCCGGTGAGAGGTTGAAACCAGTGTGTGAAGTGCGTTACGCCCTTTTCAACTGCCCAATCTTTCATTTCGTTGGCGACGATGTTTGCCGTTTCTCTTGAGAGAGGCAAATCGAGAGCGCAACATCTTTTGAGTTCGCGATAAGTGTCTTTGGGCAATCTCTTGCTCATCACTCTGTCGTCGAAAACCATGCTTCCGTACAAATCCGACATCAACATAAAAGTGCATCTCCAAAAGTTTTTATAGATTCGATTATAGACATAATATTCCAAATGTCAAAAGATTTCGACAAAAAAATTCGACTATAAACAAAATGGATAAATATACACAATATTTGCAATATTTATGCAGTATATTCGGATATTTATACATCAACTATATCGAATTATAAGCATACCGCAAAAATTATACTTTTAGCAAAATATGATTTCAGGTCGTGGTTCTTGCGACTTCCCGTTTTTGTGCGTTGTGAAAAAGATTGCCGCGAAATATGATTTTGTGCTTTGTCAACCGCTATATTTAAGTTGACAAAAGGCGCGTGCGATGATAATATAGTTTTAGAAAATAAATAAGCAAACGCAAGTGTTCATATTTTTTTTTAACCATTCGGTTGAAAAAGAATTGAGCACTTTTTGTTTGTTTGAGGTTTGTATGGACTCCTACGTATCTCCGCTTTGCCAAAGATATGCAAGCAAAAAGATGCAATACGTTTTCTCGCCCGATTTCAAGTTCGGCACTTGGCGCAAACTTTGGATTGCGCTTGCCGAGGCCGAAAAGGAGCTGGGTATCGACATCACCGACGAGCAAATCGACGAGATGAAAGCGCACGTCGACGACATCGACTACGATATGGCGGCGCAAAAAGAAAAGGAAGTTCGCCACGACGTTATGGCGCACGTCCTCACTTTCGGCGAAGCGTGTCCAAAGGCAAAACCGATTATTCACCTCGGCGCAACCAGCTGCTTTGTCGGCGACAACACAGACATCATTCAGATGCGCGAAGGTTTGCTTGTTCTGAGAGAAGAGTTGCTTGCTTGTATAAAAACTTTGCGCGATTTCGCAATGAAAAACAAGGCTCTTGCGACGCTTGCGTTTACGCATTTTCAAGCGGCGCAACCCACCACCGTCGGCAAGCGCGCGACGCTCTATATTCAAGATCTTATAAACGACCTCGACAACCTCGATTTTCAACTTTCGAGACTTCGTTTGCTCGGCTGCAAAGGCACGACGGGTACGGCTGCGAGCTTTCTCGAATTGTTCGAGGGGGACGATGAAAAAGTCAAAGCTCTCGACAAGGCGATAGCGCAAAAAACGGGCTTCGACGGCACGTATGCGGTGAGCGGTCAGACGTATTCGAGAAAGGTCGATTACAACGTGCTTTCCGTGCTTTGTTCAATAGCTCAAAGCGCAACCAAATTTTCAAACGATATCAGATTGCTCTCTCATCTCAAAGAGGTGGAAGAGCCGTTCGAATCCAAACAAATCGGCTCGTCCGCAATGGCGTACAAACGCAATCCCATGAGGAGCGAACGCATGGCGTCCCTTGCAAGATACGTCATCTGCGACAGTATGAATCCTGCAATCACGGCGTCTGCGCAATGGTTTGAAAGGACGCTCGATGACAGCGCGAACAGACGCATCGCAATCCCCGAAGCGTTTTTGGCTGTTGATGCAATATTGGCACTTTACAACAACATAATCGGAGGTTTAACCCTTTATCCGCGCATTATCGCCAAACATTTGAGTGACGAATTGCCGTTTATGGCAACCGAAAACATCTTGATGTACTGCGTGTCGAAGAAGGGCGGCGACAGACAAGTTTTGCACGAGGCGATAAGACAACACTCCGTTGCCGCGTCCAAAGCCGTCAAGCTCGAAGGAAAAGAAAACGACTTGCTCGACAGAATTTTGAAAGACGCAACGTTCGGTCTTTCAAAAGAAGAGCTTGATTCCATCCTCGACGTAAAAGCCTTTACCGGTAGGGCGGAAAAGCAAGTCGAAGAGTATATAAGCGAAGTGGTCGATCCTCTTCTTGAAAGCAACAAAGACCGCATCGGCGGCACAAACGCAATCAACGTCTGACAGACGAAATATAATAAGGATTAAATTTTAGAGGTATAAGTATGCTTACATCGATTGTTGGTATCAACTGGGGTGACGAAGGCAAGGGCAGAATGGTCGATTTGCTTTCCGAAAAACAAGACGTCGTGGTGCGCTATCAAGGCGGCAACAACGCAGGACACACCGTCATCAACGACAAAGGCAAATTCGTGCTCAATCTTTTGCCGTCGGCAATTTTGCGCGAGGACAAAGTCAACGTCATGGGAAACGGTATGGTCGTTGACATCGAGCATCTTTGCAAAGAAATCGCAAAACTCAGAGAGGGCGGAATCGTCATCACTCCCCAAAACCTCAAAATAAGCGACAAAGCGGTTGTGTGCTGCCCCTACAACGTCGCGCAAGACTGCCTCGAAGAAGACAGACTCGGCGACAAGAAGTTCGGTTCGACAAGAAGAGGTATCTCTCCTATTTATGCGGACAAGTATATGAAAAAGGCAATCCGCATGGGCGATATTCTCCATCCCGAATATTTGCGCTCTCGCCTCGAAACCATCGTCGAATGGAAAAACCTCACGATCGAAGGCTCGTATCATGCGCAAGGTTACACCGTTGAAGGTTTGCTCGAATGGTTTGACAAGTACGGCACGCCGCTCAAAGACTACATCTGCGACACGGGTTACTATCTCGACAAAGCGCTCAAAGCAGGCAAAAACGTCATGCTCGAAGCACAACTCGGCGCATTGCGCGACATCGATTTCGGCATTTATCCGTACACTACAAGCTCGTCCACAATCACGGCTTACGGCCCTGTGGGAGCAGGCATCCCCAATCACAAAGTGGAAAACGCAATCGGCGTTATGAAAGCGTATTCAACGTGCGTCGGCGAAGGCCCGTTCACGGCAGAGATGTTCGGTGAGGAGGCGGAGCAACTCCGCAAGGCAGGCAGCGAATACGGCGCGGCAACCGGACGTCCTCGCAGAGTCGGCGGATTTGACGTGGTTGCGTCGAAGTACGGCTGTATGGTGCAAGCGGCAACCGAAATTGCGCTTACCAAACTCGATATTCTCGACACAATGGAAAAAATCCCCGTATGCGTAAGCTACGACGTCAACGGCGAAACCGTCACGGAATTCCCCTCCGGCGAAGCTCTCAACGTCGCAAAGCCCAACGTTATTTATCTTGACGGCTGGAATTGCTCCACCGCAAATTGCCGCCGCTACGAAGATTTGCCCCTCAACGCGCGCAAGTATATCGAATTTATCGAAAAAGCGGTTGAGTGCAACATCAAGTACGTTTCCGTCGGCGCGGAACGCGACGCAATCATCGTAAGATAACTTCAGTAATTATTAAAAAAACCTGCGCTTTGCAGGTGTTTTTCGTATGGTTCGATTTTGGATTTAATCTCGGTTGAACAGGAAATCCAACGTAACGTCGAAAAAGTCCGCCAACGCAACGAGTGTGTCAAAGTCGGGATTTACGGTATTGTTTTCGTACCGTGTATAGTTGACGCGCGAAATACCCAATGCATCGGCAACCTGTTGTTGCGTGAGGTTTGCACCTGTTCGCAATAGCTTTAAATTTTCTCCGATTTGATGCTTCATGCTTGACATTGTACAAATTGTGTACTACAATGAATAAAAATGTACAAATTCTGTACAAAAACATTAAAAAGTAGGAGAAAATAAAATCGCATGATTGCTCTATTGCAATATTGTTTGAACGTTTATCCGCAACGCAGTTGCGATATCACCGAGCTATAGGCTCGATATCACCGCACAAAGTGCGCTTCACCAAGCAGATAATTTGGCGAAACTGTGGTGGGAGCTTTTGTCCGTGCTTGAGCTGATAGCGCAAATTCTCTGCGCGGTAGTGATTGCGAAAACAAATGCGGCGTTTGTCAATCGCCAAAAGAGTTCTCGTTTCCGTCCCCGGAGATTGCCACGCCTTCGCTCGCAATGACAGGGGGGGATATGCGGTACGCCTAGATCCTTCGGCAAGCTCAGGATGACGTGAAAAAGAAAGAAAAGACAGATTGTGGCGATTGATACCATCGCAATGCCGTTTGAGCAATCAATACCTTCCAACCAGTCCGTCAAGCGTCAAATCCAAAACGTCCGCGACGGTGATGAGGCTATGTATGCCGGGCAGACTTTTGCCTTTTCGCCAGGAAGCTATTTTGCTTCGGGATATGCCGGTGAGCTTGACAAGGCGATATTCGGACATTTTCTTTTCGGTGAGGACGTTTGAAAACTGCTCGCAAAACGGCAATGCGGGATGATGCGGCGTATATTGTGCGTCGATTTCATCCAATGCGAATAGGTAGTCAAGCGAGCAATCGAAAAAGTCCGCAAGCGCGATTGCGTTTTCAAATTCGGGAAGGGAAGCCTTTCTCAACCATTTGTAAATTGCGGACGAACTGAGGTTCAATTCTTGCGCGAGAGCGTCGGCGCAAGTCTTGTTTTCTTGCATAAGGTCGCAAAGTCGTTCCGCAAAGCCGTCTGTCAATTTATTGTCAATTTCCGACATAATGCGACAATCTCCTACATAATTCTACAAAAATAGTATGCCCCTATTTGTCCCCAAAGGCTTGTTTTCGTCCAAAAGGGGTCATATAATGTGCTTATCAATCATAGGAGAAACGCCATGGAAGAACTGTTGACAAAAATCGGAGAATTGGTATCAATGGAAATCGACGAAGTGAAAGACGTTGAATATCTCGACAAAGAAATGGGATATATGTTCTATATAAACCTCGAGGACGGACGAAAAGTTTTGCTTTCGTTGGTGGACAGCCAAATGTAAAAAAAGACCGCATCCGCGGTCTTTTTGTATTTTTGAAAAACTTTGGTAGGTTTGCGCCGAAGATTACAAAATATCTTTGATTTGCGCAAGCGACGTGACGCAAAAGTCGCAATCCGCGCTTTTGCCGGTTTGGTATTTGTCAAACCATATTGTTTTCATGCCGTAATTGCGCGCGCCGTTTATGTCTGCGGTTATCGAATCGCCTATCATGCAGACGTCTTGCGGTTTGTCTTTTACGACTTTGAAGCAAGCGTCGAAAAATTCTTTTTCGGGTTTTAAGTGTCCTATTTCCGCAGACACGAAATATCCTTTTATATACCGGTCGAAATCGGCTCTTGCGAGTCGATTTTTTTGTTGTGAAAGAGGTGCGTTGCTTGCGACGTATAAGTCGTATTTGCTTGAAAGATATTCCAGCAAATCTTTTGCGCCGTCAACTGGAACTGCCGCCGAAGCCAGCCCTTTGTGGAAATAATCTTCAAAAGCGTGTCCGTCGGCACGTATGCCCAGCATATCGAAAAGGATGTTGAATCTCTTTTCCAAAAGCCCGTCGAGAGTCAGTTCTTTTCTTTCGAGCTGTTGCCACAAAGAAAGGTTGTAGGGATGAAATATTTTGCAGAGTTCTTGCGCTTTCGGGATACCGAAAAAGTCGCAAGCCTCGGTTATGCTTTGGTTTGCGCACTTGTCAAAATCCAAAATCGTGTTGTCTACGTCAATAAATATCGTCATAGTTTGAGAAAAGAAAGGCGCGGAATTTTCCGCGCCGGAGTGTTTAGCGGTTGGATACTTTGTCCGCGTAGGCGCATGCGTTGAAAGCCGCAATCGAACCGTCGGAAGCCGCCGTAACGAGTTGGCGTATTTTCTTCGTGCGGCAGTCGCCTGCGACAAAGATGCCTTCGCAAGAGGTCGTGCAGTTTTCGTCCGCAACGATATAGCCTGCCTTGTCAAGCTCGACGAGATTTGCAAATGCGGTGTTGTTCGGCACTTGTCCGATGCAAATGAAAGCGCATTTTGCGTCCACGATCACGTTTTCATGGGTTTGCGTGTTTTCAAAGCGGAGAGCGGAAAGCTCGTCCTCGCCGATAAACTCTTTGAGAGCGAGATTGTGCGTGTATCTTACGTTGGGACGAGCAAGCACGAGATCCAAAAGCGCTTTGTCGCCGAAGAATTTGTCAAACAAAGTGCAGATGTGTACGCTCTTGCAATAGCCGCTCAAAACTAGCGCATATTGAAGTGCCGTGTTTGCGTCGCCTATGACGCAGACGTCTTCGCCCGAATAGAATGCGCCGTCGCAAAGAGCGCAGTAACTTACGCCGTTTCCCACCAATTCATCCTCGCGCTCAACGCCGATTTTGCGGGGTTTTACACCCGTTGCCAAAATCACGGATTTGCACTCGTATGTGTTGTAATCGGTGGTTAATTCAAATCCGAAGGGAGTTTTAACTATCGATTGTGCTTTTTCAAGCTCGATTTGCGCGCCCCATTCCGAGATTTGTTCATAGAGTTTGTCCATCAATTCCGCCCCCGAAATTTTTTGATAGGACGGGAAGTTTTCCACTCTGGGCGAGAAGGATATTTGTCCGCCGAAACTGTCGCTTTCGAGCACCAGCACGCTTTTGCCCGCTCTCAAACAATTGAGTGCAGCGGTCATTCCGGCAGGGCCTGCGCCCACAACGATTATGTCGTATCTATCCATTGGTTACCTCTTTCGATTAAAAGAAATGCGGTATGGCTTTTGCCATACCGCCGCGTTGGTTTAAATTATTTTCTCGACTCGATATAGCCTTTGATTTTGCTTGCGTTGTCGTACACGTCGTATCCGTTTCCGTTGGGGACGAGGAGCGTCGGAGCTTTTTTGACGCCGAAGGCAAGAGTTTGATCTTTGTTGTCCTCCGCGTCGATGACGGTGTAGGAGATGCCTGCTTTGTCGAGCATCGCTTTTGCCATTTTGCAGTTGGGGCAAGTCTTTGTGGTGAAAATCAAAAGGCCTTCGTCATCGCCCTTTTGGCAGCAAGCGCACTCTTTTTGAGGCTCGTCTTTTTGCATCATCTTGACGTCGCTTCTTGCTTGGTCGTCGCAAACGAACTCTTCCACTTGTTTGCCGTGATATTGAGAGTGTGCGATGTCGTACACTTTGCGCTCTTTAAATTCCGCGCGCTTACCGTCGTTCCAGTTTTGAACGGGACGATAGTAGCCTGTGATACGACTGTAAACTTCCGTCTTCTTTCCGCATATGGGGCAGGTGTATTGCTCGCCTTCGAGATAGCCGTGCTCTTGGCAAATGGAGTAGGTCGGAGAGAGCGTATAGTAGGGCAGTTTGTAGTTTTCGGCAATCTTTCTCACAAGGTTTGCCGCAGCTTGCCAGCTGTCAAGGCGTTGACCGAGGAACGCATGGAACACCGTACCGGACGTATAGAGAGTTTGCAACTCGTCTTGGATGTCGAGAGCGGAGAAGATATCGCTCGTGTATCCGACGGGAAGGTGCGAACTGTTGGTGTAGTAGGGCACGTTGTCCATATTGCTTGCGCAGATGATGTCGGGATATCTTTCTCTGTCGTGTTTTGCAAGACGATAGGAAGTGGATTCTGCCGGCGTTGCTTCGAGGTTGTACAAATCACCGTATTCTTCTTGATAGTCGCTGAGTTTTTCACGCATGAAGTTGAGCACTTTCTTGGTGAATTCTTGCGCTTCTTTGTGCGTCATATCCTTTCCGACCCAGTTTGCGTTGAGGCAGGCCTCGTTCATGCCCACAAGACCGATTGTGGAGAAGTGGTTTCCGAACGTGCCGAGGTATCTCTTGGTGTAGGGATAAAGTCCTTCGTCGAGAAGTTTGGTGATGACGTTTCTCTTGATTTTGAGCGAGCGAGCGGACACGTTCATAAGGCGTTCGAGCTCTTTGAAGAATTCGTCTTCGGTTTTGCTCACGTACGCGATGCGCGGCATATTGATGGTTACGACGCCGATTGAACCCGTAGATTCGCCGCTGCCGAAGAAGCCGCCCGATTTTTTGCGGAGTTCGCGCAAGTCAAGACGCAAGCGGCAGCACATACTGCGCACGTCGCTGGGCTCCATGTCGGAGTTGATGTAGTTGGAGAAGTACGGCGTGCCGTATTTTGCCGTCATCGTGAAGAGAAGGCGGTTGTTTTCGGTGTTCGACCAGTCGAAGTCTCTTGTGATGGAGTAAGTCGGAATAGGATATTGGAAGCCTCTGCCGTTGGCGTCGCCCTCGATCATGATCTCGATAAACGCCTTGTTGACCATCGCCATTTCTTTGACGCAGTCTTTATACTTGAAGTCCATTTCCTTGCCGCCGACGATTGCGGGAAGTTCCGCCAAATCGTTTGGCACAACCCAGTCGAGCGTGATGTTGGTGAACGGTGCTTGCGTACCCCAACGAGAAGGCGTGTTGACGCCGTAAATGAAAGATTGGATGCATTGTTTGACTTCTTTGTAAGAGAGGTTGTCAACCTTTACGAACGGTGCGAGATATGTGTCGAAAGAACTGAACGCTTGTGCGCCTGCCCATTCGTTTTGCATGATGCCGAGGAAGTTGACCATTTGGTTGCAGAGCGTGGAAAGGTGTCCTGCCGGCGAAGAGGTGATTTTGCCGGGGATTCCGCCAAGGCCTTCCTTGATGAGTTGTTTGAGCGACCAACCTGCGCAATAACCGGTGAGCATGGACAAATCGTGGATATGAATTTGAGCCTCGCGGTGAGCTTTTGCGATTTCATCGTCGTAGATTTCGCTAAGCCAGTAGTTTGCCGTCACCGCGCCCGAGTTGGAAAGGATAAGGCCGCCCACCGAGTAGGTGACCGTAGAGTTTTCCTTGACGCGCCAGTCGTTGATTTTGAGATAGTTGTTCACCGTGTTCTTGTAGTCGAGCATGGTGGAGTTCATCTCGCGGAGTTTTTCGTGTTGTTTTCTGTAAAGAATGTAGGCTTTTGCCACTTCGACGTAGCCCGATTGAATGAGGACGACCTCAACGGAGTCTTGAATATCCTCGACGCTTACGACGTCGCCTTTAACCTTGTCGTTGAAGGTTGCGGTGACGCGCAAAGCAAGCATGTCGATGATGTCGTCGCTGTAACTTTTGTTCACTGCCGTAAACGCTTTTTCGATTGCGACCTTGATTTTGTTCAGATTGAATGGAACTATACTCCCGTCTCTTTTTTTGATGTTCAACATATCTATTGAACCCCCTTGGAAAATGTGCCTCTTTATTATAGCAAGCAGAGCGGATATGTCAAGGACAAAACGCAAAATAAAGTGTGAAACTTTTTTGCGAAACACTACATATTGTGTTTTTGTCACAAAATGCCGAAAATTGCAAAGTCTATGTTTCGTGTATCGAAAAGTGCGGTTTTTGGATATGTAACCGCCTATGTAAAATCGCAATCCGTATTCTAACGCGCTATATTGTTTTTGCCGTTTTCCGCAGGGCGAAGCAGCGCACCACAATATGTAGTGGCACGCACCGATGCGGCGGATTTCGATGCAAGAGGAAAGGTATTTCGACCTTTTATAAAGATATAATGGATTATGTATTATAAAAGAAATAACAATATAAAAAACAATCGGACGACGCGCAAAAGATACGTGAAACAACAAACGACCGCCCGAGGACAGTCGCTTGTTGTGATAAGGGGAGTATTATGAGGAGCGTGTAGTTTGAGATTTATTCCTTGTTTTTCAAGAACAGCACGTTTTTGGTATGCACGTCGCTGTACGAAAAAGTGCGTTTTTCTCCTCCGTCCAGTTCGACGGTGAATACGGACGGGAAAATTGCGATAACCTTGCCGTGATAGAGTGCGGATTTGCCTCTGCCGCTGTTGATTTTGACAAGCACGGGGACGCCGATGATTTGTTGTACGCGCGCTTTCGCCTCGCAAAGTGATTGACCGATTTCTCTCATAGCAGGATTATTGCCCGAAAATCAAAACTTATTCGTCATAATTCAAAATGGTTTAGAATATGTTTTTGGTGAAACGGAGGAATGCTATGTTCGATTTTGAAAAATTAAGTGCCAGCAAATTTTACGTTGCGCCGACGTCGGAGCGTGTCGTTGAGTTTTCGCCGTCCGACGTCGATATGACAAACGTTGCAAAGGTATTGTCGGTGGCGGTGGACGCAAGAGCCACGAGCGTCGAGGCGCAAGACGGATATGCGCAAGTGGGCGGAAGAGTGAATTTTCGCCTTGCATATTTGAGCAAAGACGGCATGCCGAAAGGCGTGGATTACAATGCCGATTTCACCGCAAGAGTGGACGGTGTGTTTGTCGAGGGCGACAACGTTTGGGCGGACGTCGTTATATCCGAATCCGACGTTAACGCAGGCGATACGCTCACGCTTACGGCGGTGCTCGAAGTTACGGTTTCGGCAATCAAACGAGATGAAATCGAGGCGTTGACAAACGCGGACGATTGTTTCGTTACGAAAAAAGAGATTTATATGCCGACTTTTATTGCACAAAAATCCGTCGTCGTGCCGTTTGACGACGAGAAAAACGTGGGCGGCGAAATCGAGTCCGTGCTCGGTTTGTCCACAACCGTAGTCCCCTTAAAATCAATCGCAACCGACGGCGGCGCAAATGCAAAACTGGCGGTCTATGCGTTCGTAACTTACGTAGAAGGAGGAGAAATCAAACAGCATTCGTTTGAAATCCCTCTTGAAGAAGAATTTAATCTCGACGGAGTTCAGGAAGGGGATGCAATCAAACTTTATGCTCAAACCAAATCGTCCAAAATCGTTTTGCAAGGCGTGACGGACGACAATACTATCAGAGTAGAAGGTGAAGTTCAACTCAAAGTTCAAGCGTTCAGATGCTCGAAAACCGAGATCGTGTCCGATTTGTTTATGCTGTCCAACCAAACGGAAATCGAGCGCAAAACCGCAAATTACACTTGCTTTGACGGGTGCGGATATTTTGTCAAGGGCGTGAGCGGAAGCGCAACGCTTTCGGACAACAAACCGGCGGCAATCGAAGTGTGCGCTCTGCCTTATGCAAGGTGTTACACCACCCGAGCGTATGTCAGCGAGGACAACAATTTGGTTGTTGAGGGAGTTGCAAACACCGACATAATCTATCGGGACGAAAACGGGTTCAACTCAGTGCGCGCCGAAATACCTTTTGCGGTTTCTGCGCCGAGCGATATTCCTTTCTCAAAAGACGTGCGGGTAGAATGCCGAATTCAGCGTATTGACGCCGTTGTTCGCAGAGAGCGAGAATTTGACATTACTTTCGACGTTGCCATAGCGGTGTGCGGATTTTCTCCTCTCGAAGCAACGTATATCTCGGCAGTGAACGTCGGCGAAGAGCGGCCGCAAAACAACTCCGCATTGTCCGTTTACGTTGCCTCCGAGTCGGATACGATGCTTGACGTGTGTTCTGCGCTGTCCGCAATGCCTGCCGACATCCTCGCGCAAAACCCCGACCTGTCCGAGCCTTTTGCTCCCGACACCAAAATCGTTTATTTCAGAAATCTAAAATAAAACCGAGCGAAAACAAAAACCCCTCCGAGCGATTCGGAGGGGGTTTTCTTTTACGGAAATATTAAAGCTCGCCGTTTAAAAGTTCGTCCGCAGTCACGTTTAGAGTGTTGCACAACGCTCTTAACATGGTCACACTCGGTTCGGTGCGTCCTTGTTCCCAATTTGCATAACAACTTTCCACAACACCCAAAAGCGTCGCAATTTGCTTTTGCGTCATGCCCGATTGCGCTCTTGCGGCTTTTAAGTTTTGGCAGAATTTTTTGTCCATACGCATATTATGTAACGCAACTAGACATTTTGTCTTGACTCTAGACAATATATCTAGTAGGAGGGGGCAGGCGTATATTTGCTATGTGATTATTCGAAGAAGGATTTCGAGCCGCAGCGGCGGCGAGCCTTGGAGCGCCGAGCTTTCGTCGCACACAAGCTCCTTTTGCTTCAACCACAACAAGCTATAGTTGTTCGCCTTGGTTCTTTGTGCTCCTCTTCCCACACGACAAAAACTTCGCTTTCATCTTTGATATGCAAGCACTAGTTCGCTTGTTTTTGCCGTGCGGGAGCCCTTGTGTGCGTAGTACAAGCGACTGCGCCGTGTTGATGGCCATGCTTGGCGCACAAGCGCAGTGGCATAATGAGTGAACGATACCTATCTATGCGAGTGCCGACTTCCCCTCTTGCGAACGATGTTCAACTTTGCAAGGAAATGACGCAAGTTTGAGCAATAGGGGAATGCCCGAAGGGAAGGGGTGATATTGTATTAAGGTATTAGTTCTTTTTTTCCCCCTTCTGTATAGGAAGAACAAACATGCGTGAGGAAGTGGGGTTACTAGTCTTAGAGTTGGGAACAAAAAACAAAAACCCCTCCGAGCGATTCGGAGGGGTTTTGGCTTGCTTTGGGATAATATCGATTATTCCTCGGTGTAAGAAGCGGCTTTCTTGACGTAGAATGCACGTTTCTTTGCCGCGTCTTCTTCGTTCTTTGCAAACAAAACTTTTGCCGCATCCGGATTCATCTTTGCGAGGGATGCGTATCTGGTTTCGTTCATAAGGAACGCTTGATAGTCGTCCGTAGGCTCTTTGCTGTCGATTGCAAGAGGAGCTTTGTCCGTGCCCACTAGGGTCGGGTTGTAGCGGAAGAGTTGCCAATATCCGCAGTCAACAGCCTTCTTCATTTCCATTTGAGAGTTGTCCATACCGCCCTTGATACCGTGGTTGATGCACGGTGCGTAAGCGATGATGATGGACGGGCCGTGATATGCCTCTGCCTCTGCAAACGCTTTGACAACTTGGTTCATGTCTGCGCCCATAGAAACTTGTGCGACGTAGACGTAACCATAGTCCATTGCGAGAAGAGCAAGGTCTTTCTTCTTGGTGCGTTTGCCGGTTGCCGCAAATTTTGCGATTGCGCCGGTAGGAGTGGACTTGGATGCTTGTCCGCCGGTGTTGGAGTACACTTCGGTGTCGAGAACGAGGATGTTGACGTCTTCGCCGCTTGCGAGAACGTGGTCAACGCCGTTGTAACCGATATCGTATGCCCATCCGTCGCCGCCGACAATCCAAACGGATTTCTTGATGAGGCAGTCTTTTCTTGCTTCGATGCTTTCGAGAAGTTCGAGGCTCAAACCGTTTGCGGTCTTCTTTTCTTCGGGGAGGAGAGCAAGGATGGCGTTGGTTGCTTCTTCGCTCTTTTGAGCGTCCTCTCTGTTTTCGAGCCAGCTGTTGAGTGCGGCTTTCATATCCTCGGAGATAGCGTCAAGACCGATGAGGCTCGTGATGTTGTTTGCAAGCACGTTGCGACGAGTGTCGTAAGCAAGGTGCATACCATAGCCGAACTCTGCGTTGTCTTCAAACAAAGAGTTTGCCCATGCGGGACCGCGACCTTTGTCGTTCTTGGTGTAGGGGCAGGTCGGTGCGCTGCCGCCGTAGATGGAGGAGCAACCCGTTGCGTTTGCAATGAGCATTCTGTCACCGAAGAGTTGAGTCATAAGTTTGACGTACGGAGTTTCGCCGCAGCCTGCGCATGCACCCGAGAACTCGAAGAGCGGCTTCTTGAATTGGCTGTTCTTGACGTTGACGGATTTGAGTTCCGCGCTGGTTTCTTTGAGGTTTGCGGCATAGTCCCAGTTTTCTTCCTCTTTTGCGATTGCTTCGTCGAGGGGAACCATGGTGAGAGCTTTCTCTTTTGCGGGGCAAACAGCCACGCAGTTGGAGCAACCCGTGCAGTCGAAGGGGCTGACTTGCATACGGAATTCGTAGCCTTTCACGCCGATAGCGGGTTTGGTTTCAAACGTTGCGGGTTTGTCTGCAAGCTCTTCCGCCGTTGCGAGAGTCGGACGAATGGTTGCGTGCGGGCAAACGAGAGCGCAGCGGTTGCATTGGATGCACTTGTCTTTGTCCCACATAGGAACGGACACTGCGATACCGCGTTTTTCAAACTTGGTCGTGCCGGTGGGTACGTAACCGTTGGGATTGAATGCGGAAACGGGGAGTTTGTCGCCTTCTTGTGCGGTGATGGGGGCGATGAAGTTCTTGAAATATTCGTCGTTGGGGACGGGGAGCGGAGTTGCGCCGTTGGTTGTGGTTTCCCAGCTTTGCGGATATTTGACTTCTTTGAGGTGTGCGATTGCGTTGTCAACGCATGCGTTGTTCATTGCAACGACCGCGTCGCCTTTCTTGCCGTAGGACTTCTTGATCATTTCCTTCATATAACGCTCTGCGTCTTCGTAAGGAATGACGTTTGCAAGTTTGAAGAATGCGGCTTGCATGACGGTGTTGACGCCTTTTTTCGTGCCGATTTCTTGGATGACTTTGAGACCGTCGAGAGTGTAGAACTTGACGTGTTTCTTTGCAATCATGTTCTTCATTGCCGCAGGAAGTTTTGCGTCCATCTCTTCGGGTTCCCATTGAGAGTTGAGAAGGAACGTGCCGCCGTCTTTAAGGTCGGAGAGCATGTCGTAACGAAGCACGTATGATTCGTTGTGGCAAGCCACGAAGTCGGCTTGGTCGATGAGGTAAGTGCTTCTGATGGGCTTGTCGCTGAAACGCAAGTGGGAGATTGTGATACCGCCCGACTTCTTGGAGTCGTATGCAAAGTATGCTTGCGCGTATTTGTCGGTGTGGTCGCCGATGATCTTGATGGAGTTCTTGTTTGCGCCGACAGTGCCGTCAGAGCCGAGACCGTAGAACTTGCAAGAGATTGCGCTTGCGTCGGATGCGTCGATCTTTTCGGTGACGTTCAAGGAATGGAAAGTGACGTCGTCGTTGATGCCGACGGTGAATCTGTCTTTCTTTTCGCCGCTCATGTTCTCGTAGATTGCATTGACCATGGAGGGATTGAATTCCTTGCTGCCGAGACCGTAACGACCGCAGAGCACTTCTTTTTGTACGCCTGCTTCGTTGAGTGCGGACACGACGTCGAGGTAGAGAGGTTCGCCTTGTGCGCCCGGCTCTTTGGTTCTGTCCATAACCGTGACAACTTTTGCGGTTGCGGGGATGGCTTTGACGAATGCGTCTTGCGGGAAGGGGCGATAAAGTCTGACTTTCAAAAGGCCGACTTTGTGTCCTCTTGCGTTGAGGTAGTCAACGGTTTCTTCAACGGCTTCCGCGCCCGAACCCATGATGACGATCACGCGATCCGCATCGGGTGCGCCGTAGTAGTCGACGAGGTTGTATTTTCTTCCGGTGAGTGCGCTGACTTTGTCCATTTGCGCTTGAACGATTGCGGGGACAGCGTCATAGTATTTGTTGCTTGCTTCTCTGTTTTGGAAGTAGATGTCGGGGTTTTGAGCCGTGCCTTGTTGATGAGGATGCTCGGGGTTGAGAGCGCGTGCGCGGAACTCGTCCACTTTCTTGAAATTGACGAGAGGCTTGATTTCGTCGTATTCGATGACGTCGATTTTGTCAACTTCGTGAGAGGTGCGGAAACCGTCGAAGAAGTTGAGGAAAGGAACGCTGGATTCGATTGTGGAAAGATAGGACACGAGAGTGAGGTCCATAACCTCTTGCACGCTGTTTGCAGCGAGCATAGCAAAACCGGTTTGACGGCATGCCATAACGTCCGAGTGATCGCCGAAGATGTTGAGTGCGTGACCCGCTACGCTTCTTGCGGATACGTTAAACACGCAAGGAAGCAATTCGCCCGCAATTTTGTACATGTTGGGGATCATGAGCAACAAGCCTTGGCTTGCCGTGAACGTGCTCGTCAAAGCACCTGCCGCCAAAGAACCGTGAACCGCACCTGCAGCGCCTGCTTCGGATTGCATTTCGGCAATTTTAAGAACGTTGCCAAAAAGATTCTTTCTGCCTTGGCCTGCCCAGTCGTCGCAGTTTTCTGCCATGGGTGATGACGGTGTGATAGGGTAAATAGCCGCTACGTCCGAGAAAGCATAAGCGATGTGCGCCGCAGCGGTATTGCCGTCAATGGTCATTTTTTTCATATCGGATAGTCCTCCAAATAAATATCTTTGAGTGTTTTGTTGCATTACGCGCACGAGCGGGTGTGCAAGGCGCATAATCAATTAGATATTATACATTGATAAAAATTAATAGTCAATAAAAAGGGCGATTTTGTTTTTTGCCAATAATTACGATTTTGCAAAAAAAAGGCGAGGTTTTGCCCCGCCGAATATTGCGTATAAGATTTGCGAAATCAACTCTCGTACATTTTCAAGCACACGTTTTTGATTTTGTAGAGTTTTTGAAGTTCGGAGTCGTTGCATATGTAGTCGTCGATGTCCGAAATTATCCGATCGAGAGTCGCGTCGAACAACTCGCCCGACAACTCGCCCGTTGCGTACTGCATTTTTACGTATTCACTGAGTGCATAAAAATATTCATAGGAGAGCGCATTGGCATAGCACGGCAAAAAGTGGGTGTGATCCGTCCATCTTTTGCGGATTTTGAGCGTTTTTTCCATTTGTTCGTGGAATGTTGTGCAATCCTCTTCGTTGCCGAATTTGCGATATCTGTAATAATACGCTCTTCCGAGGTTGAATGAAACGTAGCCTTGATAAAGACGGAATCTCGTGTCGAGTTTGAGCGCAACCTCCGCGCCTTCTTGATAGAGTGCAATCACTCTGTCAAGCAAAGACGAGTCTTTCGTGAGGTTGTAGATTCGCATCAGCGTCAAGCCGTAGTATTCCAGCAAAACGAAGCTGATCACCGGATGGAATTTTACGTCGCGGGCTTCCATATCCTTGTAATCGTCGTAAAGGTCGGAAAAGTCGGACGCCACGTCTTTGTATGCCTGCAAGCTCGTTTCGGTGGATTCGTCGGTTTTTACGAGAGTGTAGTCGAGGCTTGCGTTCACCACGTCTTGCGTGAAACGTATAAACTCTCTGTCCGAAGTTATCGGCAGGTGCGGGTCAAGGCAAGCGTCGCGGAATTTCTTTATCCAGTCTATCAATTTTTCACCCGAACCGAACACGGGGAAGGATTTGAGTCTTTCGAGAGTGTAGAGCAATCTTTCTTCAACGTAGTCGAAAGAGTCTAGCGTCGGTAGCCACAAATCGAGGATATCCCAAAGGCGTTTGATTTTCTTTCCGCCGTATCTGTTCAGTTTTTCGAACTCGTCGAAAACGTTTTCAAAGTCCACAATGCCGTGTTCGTCGTGAAGCAAATTTTTCGTAGGTGCGACGTCGAAATCGTTGCGTATAAAACGGCAAATGGAATCCAAAACCTCGTCGAAATTGCCGTTTGAAAATTCACGTATAGACAGAGCGTTGCGTATATCGCTGGGAAAATCCTCTCCCAATTCGTTCTTGTTGAAGTCGGCGACGATTTTGATTTTTTCGGTGTTGTCGCACACCACGAGAGCCATACCAAGCTCGATAAGCACGTTTTGGCGAAGTCTGCCTACAAGCGCATCATCGCCGTTTTGCTCGTATGCGCGTTTGCTTGCGCCGATATCGTCAAGGGTAAAAACGATGTATATCAAATCGCTGTTTCGTATGGTTTTGACAACCGTGCCCAAAACGTCGTGCCCAACCCAATCGGTATTTAAATCTTCGATTTTGATAGGATAAAACTCTTTTTCGTGCAAATCTTGAAGTTTGTCCTTGATTTGCGATGCATATTTTCTGCCGTTGCCGCCGTATATGACGGATATTTTTTTGTAGCTTGTCAGCATGTTTGCTCCTTCAATGTTTGCGCCAGAAAATCAAGCGCATCGCTTGTGGATTTGAAATTGAAATTTACTTTGCTTTCGTCTTTTACGTTTACGCCCACGGACAGCTTTGCAAAGCGAAACATGGGGTAGTCGTTTACGCCGTCGCCGACGGCAATCGTTTCTTCCTTGGTTATATTCAGCATGTTCGCAAGATATTCGAGGGCGATTTCCTTGTCAATTCCGCAAGGGATAAAATCGAAGGAATCGACGTGCCTGTACACTTTCAAGCAAGAAAGTAGGTCTTTGTTTTTATCAACGTAGTTTTGTATCTTGTCAAAGTCCTCTTGTGTTTTCGGGAAGGGTGTTACGCACACCGAATTCGGCTGAAACCACATCTTGCCCTCGAACGTTGCGTCGATGTCATCGTACACTTTTTTAAGGACGCGTTTTGCACGTTCGTCTTTTGTCAGAACGTAAAAATCCGACGGAGGCAAATCGACGCCGAATTGAATCGTCGCGCCGTTTTCGCCGATAAGAATCGGAGCTTTCAATCCCGCTTGCCGCATAAATCCGCAAAGATAATACGTCGGCTTTCCCGAGCATATCGCAATTCTCGCGCCCGATTTTTCAAGGCGGCGAAGTTTTGCGGTGTTGCGTGCGCTCATACCTTTGCCGAGGTCGGCGAGAGTTTTGTCAAGATCGAAAACGATAAGTTTGAACATAAAAAGCTCCTTTTTTCGCTAAATATTTTAATATGATACGGCTTTAAAGTCAAGACGCAATGCTCGCGCACGGCTATGTTTCGTTTTAAATATATTTATTAGTTTGACAAAAACTTATTATCGTTTGCCAAACCAAAAGCGCTGTGTTATACTCTCGGTATGTCACAAATCGTCCTCAAAGGAGTAAGTTATAGCTACTCATTAGGGGAGGGCAGCAGTCTAAAAGCCCTCAAAAACCTGTCTTTTTCCGTTGAGAAAGGCGAATTTGTCGCGCTCGCCGGCATGAACGGCAGCGGCAAATCGACGCTTGCAAAACTTCTCAACGGTCTTTTTATACCCTCAAGCGGCGAGATTTTGATTGACGGCTTGTCCACTTCCGACGAGAAAAACACCTTTGAAATCCGCAAAAAAGCGGGTATGGTTTTCCAAAATCCCGACAATCAGATGGTTGCAACCATCATCGAGGACGACGTTGCGTTCGGCCCCGAAAATATCGGTGTTCCCAGAGAAGAGATTATCGAACGAGTGAACGAAGCTCTCGAAGCCGTTGGCATGAGTGAGTATAGAAAACGCTCGGCGTCCAAGCTCAGCGGCGGACAAAAACAGCGCATCGCAATCGCAGGCGTTTTGGCAATGCGTCCGCAAATTCTGATTTTGGACGAGTCCACTTCCATGCTCGATCCCAACGGACGAAAAGAGATTATGGCAATCGCCAAAAAGCTCAACGAGCAGGGCATAACCGTCATCAACATCACGCACAACATGGACGAGGCGGTGCTTGCGGACAGAATTATCGTTTTGCGCAAGGGCAGAGTCGCAATCGACGGCACGCCCAAAGAGGTATTTGCATCGGGACTTTTGGAAGCGTGCGGACTCACGCTGCCGCCCGTATACGCGCTTTGCAAATCGCTTGAGAGCAAAGGTTTCGTTTTCGACTCGGCGGCACTCACCGAAGAGGAACTTGCGGAGGGCGTATGTCGGCAATTGAAATAAAAAATCTCACGTACGTTTATTCTCCCAAAACGCCTTTTGAAAAGGTGGCGCTTTCGGATATAAATTTGAGCATAGAAGAGGGACAATTCGTGGGCATCGTCGGCGCGACGGGCAGCGGAAAATCCACTCTCATTCAGCATTTGAACGGACTTGTCAAGGTTCAGGACAAAAAGAAATCGTCCGTCGTCGTCAACGGCATGAGCGCAACCGACAAAAAGACGCTCAAAAATTTGCGTTTTGAAGTCGGCATGGTGTTTCAATATCCCGAATATCAGCTTTTTGCAGATACCGTCGAAAAGGACGTTGCGTTCGGTCCGAAAAACATGAAACTCGAAAAGGACGAAATCGACAGACGAGTAAGACGCGCAATCGAGGTGGTCGGTCTTGATTACGACGCATTTGCGCATCGCAGTCCTTTCGATTTGAGCGGCGGCGAAAAACGTCGTGTCGCAATTGCCGGCGTCATTGCAATGGAACCCAAAATTCTCGTCCTCGACGAGCCTGTCGCAGGGCTTGATCCGCAGGGCAGAGAGGAGATTCTCGCCCTTGTCAAAAAACTTCAAAAAGAGGTTTCTCCGACGGTGATTATGGTGTCGCACAACATGGACGACATTGCGGTGATCGCTGACAGAATCGTTGCGCTCAAAGACGGAAAACTTATTGCGGACGGCACACCAAAAGAGGTGTTTTCAAACAGAAAACTCATTGAGGAAGCAGGGCTTGACGTGCCGTGCGCGACGAGAATTTCGGATATGCTTATCGAAAGGGGAATAGACCTTCCTCGCGATATTATTTCAATGGACGAGCTTTGTGAAAAACTTGCCGAAATAAAGGCAAAAAAAGGAGGGAACGAGCATGTTTAAAGACGTTTCCTTCGGACAGTATTATCCCACGAATTCTCCCGTCCATCGCCTTGACGCAAGGGTGAAACTTTTGCTTACGCTCATGTACGTCATAGGCATTTTCTTTGTCAAATCTTATTTCGGATTTATGCTTACGGCGGTTGTCCTTATTGCGATAATCATGCTTGCAAAACTTCCCATGGCGTCGGTTTTGAAAAGCGTAAAAGGCGTGCTGTTTATCGTTTTATTCACCGCAATTCTCAATCTGTTTTTGATAAAAGACGGCGAAGTTTTGGTGCATTGGCAAATCTTCACAATCACCAAAACGGGAGTTCATACAACCATAAAGATGGTTTTAAGGCTCGTTTTGTTGATTTCAGGCGCATCTTTGCTTTCGCTCACGACAACGCCGGTGGAGCTTGCAGACGGTGTGGAATCGCTTATGTCGCCGCTCAAACTCGTCAAAGTTCCCGTGCGCGACATAGCAATGATTATGAGCATCGCGCTTCGATTTATTCCTACGCTGTTTGAGGAAACCAACAAGATTATTTCGGCGCAAAAAGCGCGCGGCGCAAGTTTCGATACGGGCGGACTTTTTTCAAGAGCAAAGGCTCTTTTGCCCGTGCTTATCCCGCTTTTCGTCAACTCGTTCAGACGCGCGGACGAGCTTGCTTTCGCAATGGACGCAAGGTGCTACAACGCAACCGAAAAACGCACCAAAATGAAACAGGCAAAACTCGGTGTAGGCGACCTCATCGCAACCGTTTTTATGTGTGCTTTCTTTGTGGTGATTTTGCTTGAAAGATACTATTTTCCGACGATAGGCATCAACATCGACCAAATGATTTTCGGAGGTTTGGTGTTATGAGATATCGCGCGGTGATTTCCTATTTCGGAGCAAGGTACGTCGGCTGGCAAAGACAGCTCAACGGATTGAGCGTTCAAGAGGTCTTTGAAAAAGCTCTCGAAAAAACTTTCGGCACGAAAACCGCCGCAACCGCAAGCGGTCGCACGGACGCAGGCGTTCACGCAGAGGGACAAGTCGTGCATTTCGACGCAGACACTTCGATCCCCGTCGACAAGATTCCTTTTGCCGTCAACACGCATCTTCCGGACGACGTGAGCATGCTTTCTTGCGAAGTCGTATCCGACGATTTCAACGCGCGTTTCAATGCAAAACGCAAGACTTATTGCTACAAAACGTATATCTCGAAACATCGCCGTCCCGTGCTCGAACCCACGCACGAACATATCATCGTGCCCGTCGATCTCGACAAAATCAAAGAGGCGTGCAAAATCATAGAGGGCACGCACGATTTCAAGTGTTTCGAAGCAAGCGGCAGCATAATCAAAAACACCGTCCGCACGATATATTCAATCGAGGTGGAAACAGCTCCGTTGCAAACGTATTCGAGCGAGGATTCCGCTACGGAAAAAGACGGATTGCTGACGAATTCCGTAATGAACGTATATGTCACCGGCAACGGTTTTCTATACAACATGGTGCGCATAATCGCGGGCACGTTGCTGTACGTCGGCATAGGAAAACTCACTCCCGACGACGTCCGCACGATTTTGGAGAGCGGTGACAGAAAACTTGCCGGCAAAACTTTGTCCGCAAAGGGACTGCATCTCATCCAAGTTATTTATTAATCCATATAATTTTACATTTTCATGGTATTGACATAACCTAAATTTCGTTTTATTATAAATTATAATAATTTTATGCGTACTGCGTGTGCGCATTGCGCACGTACTCACGCAAAGGCATTACCTACATGGAAGACAATTCAAGAAACTTTATCGAAGAAATCATTGACGAAGACCTTGCTTCCGGCAAGGTGAACAAAATCATTACGCGTTTTCCGCCCGAGCCGAACGGATATTTGCACATCGGTCACGCAAAAGCGTTGTGCATCAACTTCGGCATGAAAGAAAAGTATCACGGCGCGTGCAACTTGCGTTTTGACGACACCAACCCCGCAAAAGAAGACGTGGAGTATATGGAAAGCATCAAAGCCGACATCAAGTGGCTGGGCTTCGACTGGGACGAACTTCACAACGCAAGCGATTATTTCCCCAAAATGTACGAGTGCGCAATCAAGCTCATCAAAGAGGGCAAGGCGTACGTTTGCGATTTGAGCGCGGAAGAGATAAGCGCGACGCGCGGCAGCTTCGGCGTGCCCGGCACGGAAAGTCCGTACAGAAACCGCTCCGTCGAAGAAAATCTCGATCTTTTCGAGCGCATGAAAAACGGTGAATTTGCAGACGGCGAAAAGGTTTTGCGCGCAAAGATAGACATGGCGTCGCCCAACATCAACATGCGCGATCCGGTCATCTATCGTATTTGCCACGCAACGCATCCGCACACCGGCGATCAATGGGTGATATATCCCATGTACGATTTTGCACATCCCATCGAGGACGCAATCGAGGGCATCACGCACTCGCTTTGCTCGCTTGAATTTGAAAACCATCGTCCTCTTTACGACTGGGTTACGCTCAATTGCGGATTCGATCCTCGTCCCAGACAAATCGAGTTTGCAAGGCTCAACCTCACGCACACTGTCATGAGCAAACGTTTCATCAAACGTCTTGTGGACGAAAAAGTGGTTTGGGGCTGGGACGATCCTCGTCTTTCCACGCTTTCGGGCATAAGAGAGAGAGGCTACACGCCCGAAGCAATCCGCGATTTCTGCTCGCGTATCGGTGTTGCAAAAGCGGACAGCGAAGTGGATATTTCCATTTTGGAACATTGCGTTAGAGAGGATTTGAACAACCGCGCGCAACGTGCAATGGTTGTCACCAAACCGCTCAAACTCATCGTCGACAACTATCCCGAGGGCAAGAGCGAACCCGTTTATATCGAAAACAATCCGCAAGCGGAAAACGCAGGCGTGCACGAAACCACTTTCGGCAGAGAATTGTATATCGAACAAGACGATTTCGCGCTCAATCCTCCGCCCAAATATTTCCGTTTGAAGCCGGACGGAATCGTGCGTCTTAAAGGCGCGTACATCGTAAAGTACGTCGGTTGCGAGCAAGATACGGACGGCAACGTCACCGCAGTGCACGTGGAATATCTCGAAGGTACGAAGAGCGGCGAAGAGGGCGCAAATATGAAGGTCAAAGGCACGATTCACTGGGTGAACGCCAACGATTGCGCCGACGTGACGCTCAATATGTTCGACTATCTCATCAACGACGGCGACGGCGATTATATGGACAGAGTCAACCGCGATTCTCTCACCGTTTTGCACGGCAAGGCGGAAAAAATCGTTGCGGAAGCACCCGTTCACACAAGATTCCAATTCTTGCGCGAGGGCTACTTTATCAAACGCAACGAGCAAAACGAGTTCAACAGCATAGTGGGACTCAAAGACAGCTTTAAGCGCGGATAAACGAACACTTATTCAAGGCGTTCTTATGCACGGTATGTGCAACTTAAAAGACGGAACACGAGCCGCAAGGCATTGTTCAAACTACGCATAGGCAACGGCAACACGCCTCAAATGTCATTCCGAGCGTAAGCGTGGGAATCCCCTAAATAGAAACGCAAACCTCAATGGCGTATTGCCGAGAGCCTCGCTTGTTCTCGCAATTTCTACCGCGCAGAAAATCTTTGCTATCAGTTTGAGCATGGACAAAAACTCCTGCCTCAATTTCGCAAGATTGTCTGCTTGGTGGGTGCGCCTTCGGCGCAAGCGGAGAAACAAAACACTCATTCAGGGCGTTCTTATGCACGGTATGTGCAACTTCAAAGACGGAACACGAGCCGCAAGGCGGCGAGAAAGCGAACGCCGAGCTTGACGTATAGTACAAGTGAGCGGACGAGTGTGGATTCTTTTCGTCCGCGAACGAGTGGCATAAGAAGAGAATGATAGCAATCTATGCGAGTGCTGAGTGTGTCCCCACGCGGAGCGGACGCCGTGGGTTCCCTTTTAAGGGGGAACGGCGGTTGGGGAAACACGTGAGGAAATGGGAAATTGCAATTAGAGTACACGCCGTTCAACTCTTGTAGAGGACGAACAAAAGCCCGAAAGGGAAAGAGAGGGCGCATCTAATTTAGGGTACATGGCGAAAAACCCTTATATACATCAAAATTCACAACACAAAGATATTCGCAGGTGAAATATGTTTGTTTGCAAGATATGCGGAAACGAAGTGAAACCGGGACAAGCCTTTTGCCCCACGTGCGGAGCGGACGTAGTTGAAAATTATCAGACCGTCTGTCCCGTTTGCCACGCAAAAAACAGCGCGGGCAGCAGATACTGCGCAAAGTGCGGAGGCATTTTGCAAGTTATGCGCAAACCCGTATGCGCCGTGTGCGGAACTCAAAATCTTCCGGGCGCGAAATTTTGCGTGTCTTGCGGCGCTCCCATAGTGGTTGAGAGCGAAACGCACAGCGACGACGATATGCTCGACGCACGCAAGGCAAAGTTGCGTCTTGACAATATGGAGCGCGACAGAATGGCGGCGGTCGACAAAGAGATCGCCGAAAAGCGCGCCAAAGCCGACGACGAGAGAGAAAAGGCTCTCGAACAGGTTAAAGAGTATCGCAAAAAGAGCGAGGAAGAGTACCGCGAAAAAGCGGAAAATCTTGAAAAATATCGTCAAAAGCTCAACGAACTCGGTTCGGAGGACGTGGAACTTTTGAAGAAAATGTCAACCGCGCTCAAAACTTATTCGAAATATTATGCCGACCCCTACACTCAAATCGACGAGGACGACATTGAGGGCGACACTTACGTTTGCCCCGCTTGCGGAACGATAAATCCGCTTACGGCAACGGCGTGTACTCATTGCGGACGCAACAAAGCGCGCGCGCTTTTGCTCCTTGCAAAAAACAAAATCAAACAAAGTCCGCCCGTCAAGCGCAAGCAACAGATTATTCCTGCGCCCCAAGCCGATTTGGAAGTGAAAAAAGTTCCGACGCTCGATGAGTTTGTGGACGAGTTGAACGCTCCCGTTCAAGAGGAACAACCCGCTCCCGAAAAAGAGCCCGAAAAGGAACAGCAAGCGGATTTCTCCGGTCCCGGACGTACGCCTTATCAAAACGGTTATGCGCCGTACCCCTATCCGCCTTATCCTTATCCGTATGCTCCGCAACAGTCGGCAATGCCCCCGCAATATCCGGGAGTGCCGGCATACCTTGTCGGAGAGGACGGCAAGCCCTATCAAATGCCGCCCATCGTACAACCGGTGGCGTTCGTGCCGTACGTGACGCAAGAGCAACCGCTCATGCAATATGTTCCGCAAGTCGAGCAAGTCGCACCCGTCAAGGCGCAGCCTATCAAAGAGCAACCCATCAAAGCGCAACCCGTGCAGAACAAGAAAAACCGATATATCGACGGTTGAGTTATCATGGCAGACAAATTCAACAAAAACAAAAATCGAAGCGTTGACGATGCGGGCATAAGGCTCGCTCCGCCTCCTATTAACAACGCCGCCTATCACGTTATGCCGACGGTTATGCAGGAGTACGTGATAGAACCGACGATTGTCAACAAGGAGACGCCCGACTCCGATTCCAGACGCATCGTTTCCACCGTTGACGACGTGCAACCAAAGCGCGAAGAGGTCAACAAAAAGTGGAAAAGAGGCAAACGCGCAAAGAATATGGCAAGCGGAATAATCGCTCTCGTGGCGTCCGTTGCCGTGCTTTTGCCGTACGTTTTTGCGGCGGTCGGAGCAAGTTTCAACGCGCCGTTCAAGATGGTGTTTGACAAATTCAACGTCGTGTCAAACTTGGTTTCCGCTTTTAAAAATACGGCGCAACTTGGTTGGAGCGGCAGCGAAGTCGGCGCGATCTGGGTGAGTGCCGTACCCTCGCTTATTCTCACAATCGGCATTTTATGCGTGATTATCAATGCGATTAAGTCCTGTTTTGCGATATTCGGTGCGGTGAAACCCGTCAAATTCGCAAGAGGAGCAATCGTCAATTTGCTTTGCGTGCTTGCAATATTTGTCGCAAGTTTGGCAGGCGCAAGCGCAATCGGCATAGAACAAATAGATTTCATCAACGACTTTATCCACGGCTATGCAAGCAGCGAACTGTTTACGTTGGTCGTGTTTGGCGCGGCATACGTCGTTTTGTGTACGGTGAGCGCAATTATAAATCGCGACAAATGCGGTTATCTCAAATAATCGCCAGGAGGAAATATGTCAAAGAAGGACAAAAAACAAGAGATTGTTATGACGCCTGACAACGGGGAAATCAAATTGGAAGAAGAACCGATGTTCGAGTCGGAAGCGTACGCCGCTCCGCAACCCGAAGCAGGTTCGGACGTCACGGTGCTCAAACCGGTGGGAACGGGCGGCCCCGTGCCTATCGTTGCGCCCAAGCACAACACAATCCAACTCCAACCCATCGTCGTTCCGCTTGCCGTCGTGCCCTATATGACGCAGGACAGCAACGTTTTGAGAACTGACGGCAGGGGACAAAACGTATATGCGCAAGCCACCGTCGAGAACGACGAGGCAACCGATTTCGAAACGGTTTCCGCGCGCAAGGTCAAAAAGAAAGGCAAAGTGCAACCCAGAATTTTCGCACTTGTCACTTTCCTTCTTTCCGCGCTCACGGTGCTTCCGTTCATTCTTTCCTACTTTATGCCGAGCGTGGGCAGTGTGTCGATAGAAAAACTCAACGTCATCGGTGTGATAAAAAACTGGATTGACAACGGTTTTGCGCTTCGTCCGCTTTCCAACATTGCGTACATCGGTGTTGCAGTGGTCAGTGCGGTTATGACGATTGCCTCGCTCATATCCGTCATCGTGGGGAAATACCCGCGCGCGTTCAACTTCATCTTTGCGCTTGCGTCCTCGGGGGCAATGCTTGCTTTGCTCATTAAGTGGCTGGTTACAAAGACATTCGTCGTAAGCGAGAAAATCGCATTCCTCATCGTGCTCGTGCTGTGCCTTGTCAACTTGGTGTTGACCATCGTGTTCGCAATCCTTATGAATAAGCTCGACGACAAGGTGGAAAACACGCAAAACATGTCGAGAGAGATTTAATTTCGGCAAAATAAAGAGCAAATCAAACGGTATATAGGGGAACGAATTGCTTTTTGCGATTCGTTTCTTGTTCAAAAGAGGAAAACATGTCGCTCAAACTCGTGTCGCTCGCAAGCGGAAGCAAGGGCAATTCAACGCTCATACTGTCAAATTCAACGGCAATTTTGGTTGACGCAGGCGTGTCCTACACTCGAATTGCAAGCGAGCTTGTGCCTTTCGGCTTGAAACCGAGCGACATCGACGGCGTTGTGGTTACGCACGAGCACAGCGACCATATCGCAGGGCTTTGCAAACTTTCACCGTACACCAAAGTGTACGCGCATCCGCTCACCGCAATGGCAATGTGTCAAAAGTACGACATCAAAAACGTGGTGAGCAACGACGATTACGAGAGCGGATTCAAAATCGGCGATATAAGCGTAGAACCGTTCAGAATTCCGCACGATGCGGCGTATCCTCTTGCATATACGTTCGATTGTCAAGGCGCAAGGTGCAGCGTGGCAACCGACATCGGCGTACCGACAAGGGGCGTCGTCAAAAACGTAAAAGACAGCGAAGTGGTGCTTTTGGAGTCCAATCACGACCTCGAAATGCTCAAAAACGGCAAATATCCGCCCGTCCTCAAAGCCAGGATAATGTCGAACCAAGGACACCTTTCCAACGACGCGGCGGCGAGAATCGCATCGATTTTGTGCGACGATTCACGCATAAAACAGCTTGTTTTGGGGCATATAAGCGAAAACAACAACACCGAGCAAAAAGCGTACGATGCCGTGGAAAACGCATTGAAAGCAAAAGACAGCGACATCGAATTGTATGTTGCGCATCAATCGAGAAGAAGCGAGGTTTTCGAAATATTATGAGAAGAACGATAGGCGCAAGCGAAAGTTCGTCAATTTATCTTTTGGGCATATGCGTCGGCAGTTTGCTTTCACTGTTTTTGTCCCTTGCTCTCCGCAACGTATCCGCAACGCTCGACGGCATGAGCGTGTACAGTTGGTGCGGCTATGCAATCATGCAAGTCGGTTTTATCGCAACCGTATTCGTTTATACGCGCGTGCGCAAAGTGGACGTCGTGCGCGTCGCAAAAATCAAAGGCAAACTCAATCCCGTTCAAATCGCAATTTTGCCGTTTATCGCAATCGCAACCATACTCGTATTTTTGCCGCTTGCAAACGCATGGAGTGCGTTTTTGGGCATCATCGGATATCACGGAGCGGGAGTGTCCATGCCGTCTTTTTCAAATGTAGGATTCTATTTTCTTGCGATTTTCGTCATGGCAATTATGCCTGCGATAGGCGAAGAATTGTTTATGCGAGGCACGGTTTTTCCCGGTCTTGCCACGCGCAATATATGGTTCGGCGTGCTTATGTCGGGGTTGTTTTTCTCTCTTATGCACGCAAATCCCGTTCAAACGGTGCATCAATTCGGGCTGGGCATCGTGCTTGCGCTCGTGGTCGCACTTTCTGGCTCGATATGGGCAAGCGTCATAGTCCACTTTGTCAACAACTTTATATCCCTCACGCTCACGGCGTATTTGCCGCAAGTGGACGAAATATACCTGAAACTCGGTTATTTCAACTGGCTAACGGGAGTTGCGAGCGTAATCGTAGGACTTGCGCTGCTTGTATGCTTGCTCTATTTATTCTACCGCGCCGGCAACAAACGTCAAAGAGCGGGCGAGGTCAGCAACGTGTACGAAGAGGACGGATTCACGATCGTGGCAACGGCAAACGTCACGACAAAAAGCGAAAACGTGTTCAAGGGTATGTTCCGCTTTTTCAAATCGCTGTTTACGAAGCAGGGCTGGAAGCGCGTACAATACGAGCTCGAAGAGCGCAACGAAGTTGAATATCTGGGCAAAAATCAGCATATGTCCGGCGTGTGGATTGCGCTTGCGCTTGTGTGCATATACTGGCTTTACGCCTTCATCGTAGGTATGGTATGACAAAGCGCGCAAGTGTAGGTTGGATATATTTTGTCGTTGTGATATGCACTTTACTTTTGCGTATCGCGTCGAGTTTGGACATCTATTCCGTGCTGGGCATTGCCGATTCGGACGCGTTTTTCTCTTGCGTGGTGCAGATTGCGATATTTGCGTTTTTGAGCGTGTTTTTGTACTCTCTCGGCGCAAAAGGAAGGGGCGAAAACGCAAAGGACATTATTTCCGATTTCGGTTTCAAAAAGATTTCCGCAAAGAACTGGCTTTTAATAATAGGCATATGCGTGTGCGCAATCGTGGTGTCGAGCGGTATCTCGTACGTCTGGCAAACGGTGTTGCGCATGATAGGTTTCACCCACGTTTCCTCGAGAACGGATTATTCGAGCATAGGCGTGCTTTTCAAAGAACTGTTTTTGGTTGCGGTGCTGCCGGGCGTGTGTGAGGAAATCGCACACAGAGGCCTTATACGTGCAGGGTACAAGGAAAGCAAATCGTGGTATGTCGTGGTGTCCGCGCTGCTGTTTTCGCTCATGCACCAAAATATAGTGCAGACTGGTTACACCTTCTTTTTCGGAGCGACGCTTGCGCTTATCACCTATTACACGGGCTCGATTTGGGGCGGAATATTGATTCACTTTGTCAACAACGCGTTCAGCGTGTTTTCCGAGTACGTTTCGCAAAACGGCGGAGTGTTTGACTTCATCAACAAAATTAGCGACTGGATATATTCCTCAAATCTCGGCTTTGCCGTGGCGGCGGGCGTGGTGGTGCTTTGCGCGTGCTTGCTTGTGCTGTTCTTCTTTTTGATGCGCAAAGACGCGGTGAAAAAAGAGCGTATATCCGACACTCCTTTCGATTCGGGCGACCTTGCGAAAGGTTACGTTGACGTTCCGTTTTTGCTCACGGTGGCGGTCGGAGTATGCGCCACGATATTCAGCTTTGTATGGGGGATGACAAGATGAAAATCAACGTTATCGCAATAGGCAAAATCAAAGAGAAATATTTTGCGGACGCAATAGCCGAGTATGTCAAACGCGCCTCGCGCTTTGCCGACGTAAAAGTCGTCGAGCTTCCCGACGCACCTCAAGGCAAAACGCCCTCGGAACAACAACGCATAGAAAGCGACGAGCTTTTGTCAAAAGCAAAAGGGTATATAATCGCAATGGATTTTCGGGGCAAGGAATTGTCAAGCGAAGCCCTTGCTGATTTGATAAAGACAAAGTGCAACGACGGCGAAAGCGAGTTTTCTTTTCTTATAGGCGGCAGTCATGGTCACACCGACGAGCTTCGCTCAAAAGCCGATTTCGTCTTGTCTTTCGGCAAGCCGACGTTCCCTCATCAACTGTTCAGGGTGATGCTTTGCGAGCAAGTGTACAGGGTGCTCACCATCAACAATTCGTTGCCCTATCACAAATGACGAGGCTATTTGGTGAATAGCGTCGTCAAGCACGACTTGTCCCACCACCACGTACTTCGAGTACGCTGGGTGCTGGTTCAAGACGCACTTTCCTTGCTCTTCATCCAAATATCCTCGTCATTACATGACGGCCTATTTGGCGAATAGCATTGCTCAAACTACGCATAGGCAACGGCAACACGCCTCAAATGTCATTCCGAGCGTAAGCGTGGGAATCCCCTAAATAGAAACGCAAACCTCAATGGCGTATTGCCGAGAGCCTCGCTTGTTCTCGCAATTTCTACCGCGCAGAAAATCTTTGCTATCAGTTCGAGCAGGGATAAAAACTCCTGCCACAATTTCGCAAGATTGTCTGCTTGGTGTTGGCGTTCAAGCACGCAAGCGGATAAACGAACACTTATTCAG
>UMLL01041263.1_pt1 | contig 94632 bp, 103 predicted proteins | sample 1966591 | NCBI WGS metagenome assembly UMLL01 (sample SAMEA4836200, study PRJEB28245) | human gut metagenome | biome: gut microbiome; material: fecal sample | place: Denmark | collected 2008 | reverse complement strand
GTTAACCGTAGTCAGTTTTCGTATTATAGTTCATAATTCATAAAATTTAAATTGTTATTGATTATCATTTGATTGCTGTCGTTTTTACAGGGCGGTGTCGTATTCGTACATCTGCGGATTGTCGTACCCCTCGAATGATAGCCGGAACGTGTCGAAGTCTTTTCTGCTTGCCAGTCTGACGGTATCGTTCTTTCCTATGAAATAGGGTTCAAACATCGTCCGAAACGGTGCGCCGAGCGTTACCCTATCCACCAACGTACAAACTTTGTCCGGCTGTTCGGGCATGATATAACCCAGTGCGTACTCGTTGTAAACTACCAATTTGATTTTATCCATATCGCTGTCAATTTTGAATTGTTTTTTTCTTTCCCTCTTTTCGGTTCCTTTCTCTGTCTGAACCGCTTTGAGGTTTTACGGATGCGGTACACGGCTGTCGGTACAGCTTCATCCGACGGCTTTTCTTGCCAAATTACTCTTCGCAGAAGGAAGAATTTTGCAAGAAATGCACTTCAAGCCGCCGGATCAAGCGCGACAGCAGACCTTTGCATCCACAAAACCCAACGGTGACGGCAGAGAATGAAGCCGGGAAAGCGGTAAGAGGAAGAGAATAGAAAAGGGAGAAGGTGACGGCAGTCAGCTTGTAGATGGGGCTATAACGGGGTACGGAAAAGCGGGTTACGCCATTTTACTGAATAAATCCGCACTGAATTACCTGCTTTACCGAAAAATTGCATTACCTTTGCAGTAGAAAAACAGCCGTTTCGGAAATGACTGTTTCGTAACTTATAAATCAGAAAGGATAAGGAATGAGATTTTTTGATAGAACAGAAGAGATCGCCTCTTTGCGAGAGATTCGCGAGTTGGCCAAGGAGAACGCCCAATTTACGGTCGTGACGGGACGCCGCCGCATCGGGAAGACTTCGCTCGTGTGGAAGGCATACGAGGATGAGCCAATCCTCTACTTTTTCGTCGCCCGGAAAGCCGAGGGGGACTTGTGCGAGGATTACCGGCTCGAAATAGAGAACAAGCTGGGTGTCCCGACAATGGGACGCGCAGAACGCTTCGCCGATGTATTCGAATACCTGATGAAACTTTCGGCAGAGCGCCCCATCACGCTTTTCATCGACGAGTTCCAGGAGTTTTTCCGTGTGAACAAATCGGTGTACAGCGATATGCAGCGCATTTGGGACATGTACAGCCCGAAGGCCCGCATCAATCTGATTGTCTGCGGATCGATCTACTCGATGATGACGAAGATATTCAAAGACAAGAAAGAGCCGTTGTATAACCGGCAGACGCGTTTCATGTCCGTGCGCCCGTTCACTCCGACCGTGCTGAAGGAGATTCTTGCGGAGTACCGTCCCGGCTACACGGCAGAAGACCTGTTGGCCCTGTATTCCTTTACGGGCGGTGTGGCAAAGTATGTGCAGTTGCTTGTGGACGCCGGGGCGACGACCAAGGAGGCTATGCTCGACCATATCGTGAAAGCCGACTCCATCTTCCTGGGCGAGGGCAAGGCGATTCTTATCGAGGAGTTCGGCAAGGATTACGGGATTTATTTCTCGATCCTGTCGGCTATTGCACGGGGCATGACATCCCGCTCGAAAATCGAGAACGTGGTGGGCCGGCAAATCGGCGGCTACCTTACCAAGCTGGAAACCGAGTACGAGATCATTTCCAAGAAACAGCCCCTCTTCGAAAAGAGTTCCACCAAGAATGTGCGCTACACGATAGAGGACAACTTCTTCACGTTCTGGTTCCGCTTCATCTACAAGTACAGCTATATGCTGGAGATAGAGAACTACGGGAGCGTGAAGGCGATTATCGGCCGGGACTACGAGACATTCAGCGGGCTGATGCTCGAACGCTGGTTCAGGCGTGTGCTGATCGAGCGGCAAGCCTATACGCGCATCGGCGGCTGGTGGGATCGCAGGGGTGAAAACGAGATAGACATCGTGGCCGAGAACGAACTGGAAGAAACGGCGACGTTCTTCGAAGTGAAGCGTAAAGCTGAAAATATCGACATGGTGACATTAGAGACGAAAGCGGCCGCTTTCCTGCGTGCGACGGGAGAGTTCAAGGGTTATGCCCTTTCCTACAAAGGGTTGTCGATGGGTGATATGTTATAGTGATGAACTTAACGACTCCGTGCTGTTTGAGCCTGATGTTACCATGCAGGAGATAGAAAAGAGGGAAAGAAAGAGGTATAAAAGAAAGCCGGAAACGGGGTTTCAGCGGTTTATAAATGGGTATGTGCCTCTCATAGGCACACCCTTTGTCGTTTACTTTATTTCAAAGGGAGGAAGGCAACAAATCTCCGAGCCTTACTTCCGGAGAGCTGCAAAATCCCCGGACGATAGTATCGCCGTTTATGCCTTCGAGTTTCGTAAACATCAGCAGCGTGTCAAATCCTTTGTCAAACTGTTTCATGCTGACAGCGGGGGCAAAATGAATAATTCCGTGAGGATAGCTTTTCGAGACACCTATCCACCCGCGCAGATAATCATCGAAACGACCGTCCGCTTTTGAGGCGTAGAACTCTTGTGCGTGAGAACTGCAAATGTTTTTACCGTACATTTCGTCTCCCAAGATTAAAGTTCCGGTTTGCGGATTATACATGAAACGCCGGTTGGTTATTTGAAGGATGTCTATGATTTCCCATTTGACGTCAATAACCATCAGGATTTTTTCAATCTGGATTTTTGTGCGTTTAGCCATTTCGTAATCTTGTCTTTTTACATGTGAAACATCTGATTTTCCCTCTTTTCGGTTCCTTGCTCTGCCTGAACCGTTGCGGGATTTTATAGATGCGGTACATGGCTGCCGGCAGAGCTTCATGCGACGGTTTTCCCTGCCAATTACTCTTTCGCAGGAAGGAAGAATTTGCAGGGAATACACTTCAAGCCGTCGTATCAAGCGCAGCAGCCGACCTTTGCATCTGAAAAAGCCAATCGGCGAGGGCGGAGAGGAAACCGCAGCGTTCTGGAAAACATGACGGTAAAAAAGGGTACGGTCCTGCCGGATATAAATGCAGGGAAAAAAGTAGCAGAAAAGGTACGGCAATCCTCCGGAGTATATAACAGAAAGAACCGACGACAGTCCGGCCGAAGGCTGCAAGGGGAATCCGCGCAGTACACGGTAATATAAAAGTAGTCGGGCGTGCCCTGTACTCTGTCCGAAAGGCTTTCGCCCGTCGGACAGGGTACATAGGTTATCAGCCTATGATTTGGGCTTGTTTTTGGGGAGAATGGGGCAAGAGAGTATAATTCTGTAAAATGTTCCCTGCTCGGTCTTTATCGGGTCTTTCGATACAAGGAATGTCGCGCTTTCCTTGACTTTCACTATATCCAGAATTGTTTTACAGATGTATTTATTCCTCAAACGTGTTCCTCCCCTATTGAACTGCAACGGAAAGCCTTGTTTGTCGGTGGTCTTATGCACAAACCACTCTTTCGGGTTGTTTTCATCGCAGGCAAATTCCAGACGGTCATTCATCGTTATATTCATCTCTTTTGCCAATTTGGTGGAGAGATACATGTTGCCGGTAACGCTGTTAAACCTTATGCTTCTTTTGCCTACACGGTTTTCTCTTGTCCGGCAGTTCTCGATGTTGTAAATTACAAGTTTCATTTTTTTGAATTATTTTATGGGTTATACAAATTATATACTTACGTGGGCGTACCTTTTGGAAAATCCTTCGTGATTGCGGATAGTGTCGGTTATATCGCTTATTCTCCGGTGTATGGCGCTTGCGGAAATACCTGCATAAGCGGAAAGGTGTCTGTATGAACATCTCGCCTCGTACTCTTTCAGCCTGAAAAGCTCGTAATCCGTCTGGGGATATTTTTTCTTCACGAACAGCAGTATGTCATATACCAGCTTGTCGGAAGCTGCCAGCACCTCTACGGACGGTGTTTCTTCTTCCTGCATGAGCAAAAAAAAATGTTCGTTGTCGGGGAAATAGTAACAACTATCTTTGTGAATACATTTCAACTTGCATTTCTTGTACACGCCGAAAAAATAAGGCTCGAATCTCTCGACGGGTATTTCCGAAAGCACGACCTCTCTTTTCATTGCCAAATAGGCGTCATGAAAGGCGTCCTCGTGCAAGTAACGTCCGAATATGTTCCGTAATCTCTGATAGTTGAAAACAAACCAGTTGTCAAAAAGCGAATTTCTTTCCATGTTTCAATTTGTTTTTAAGTTTTTTATTTCCCTCCGGTTCAAACGATTACCGGAAAGTTCGATTCTTTTTTCTGCCCCGTTTTTGCATCACGGGATTTACGGCAAGGATTCCATGAAAAATACGCTTGGAACGGAGTGAGAAGGAAGATTTTTCATCAGGAAATCGTAGATGTGCCTTGCGGAAAAGTCTTGAGATGCAATCATCTTTGCGGAAAAAAGTGTCGGGCTTTACGGTTGTCGGTCCGTGATGGCATCTCTTTCTATAAAAGCGGGAAATGGCGATCCGCCTATAAGGGGTAATGGGTACGGTATAAAGGGAGTGTCCGGATGGTATGGCCGGAGAGGTGTAAGGGGTGAATTACGGTTATAACAGGGTATGCTCCCGGTGGACGGGATGTAAAAATCCCCTGCCGGGTTATCGCAACCCAGCAAGGGAAAGGTTAAATCTATGAATTACGGTCAGGCTGCCTTGTCGGTAGCCTCGTGTTCGGAAAGTGCGGATTGTATGCGTTCCGCCTCTTTCATGCTTTCGTCAATCCGATGTTGTAAAGCGTTGCATTCCTGCTTGAGCCTTGCCAGTTCGTCCGTCTTGCTCCACTTACGGGCTATGATTCCCTGCAAGACGGGTATCTCGCTCTCCAGCTTGGCAATCTTCTGCCGTTGTTCCTCAATCATACCGGGCAGCTTTGCGAGGGCAGCCTGCGGGTATCGGGAGGATTCCACGAAACCTAAAGGCAATGCGCCCGATAGACCGCAACGGTATTTCAGCCCGCTCGTCCCCTCGACAAGGAACGTGTTGCGGACAAATCTGCCGTCATAATCGTATTCGCTATATACCAATAAGTTCAATCCGGCATACGTGCCTATCGTACCGATTGCGCCGCTGCGGTAAGTCTTGGATATGCGGTGCAGTTCCCGTCCGGTCTCTTCTGCCGTGGCCTGCGTAAGGTTCAACAGCCGGGTTGTCCGGTCTCCCGTGTGCGAGATGATGTATTCCCAGTCCTGCGTCATACGCGCCGCCGTACTCTCGGCCTCTGTTATGTCCTCTCGGTTGGCGGCGATCTTGCGTTCGGCCCTGATACGGTCTTTCTTGAAAATGGCCTGTTCTTTTTCGAGCTGCATAATCTTGTTGTCGAGTTTCGTTTTCTCCAACAGGTCGGTATTTCCCGACAAAAGAGCCACGAACTCGGCGAAGTTCATGCCGTTGTCCTCGTCCATAGCGTCCTCGTCGATACGACGCACGGCAATCGTGCCGTTGTTAATCTGGTTGATGAACATCTGTTTGTTCTTCAGCAGGTTGAACTTGTAAGCATCAAGCGTCTTTTCCGTACCGTAAATAACCACGTCCACAGTGTTGCCGCCCCAGAGTTTCACGGTGTTACCCTTGCGTACCGCCCTGCCGTTACGCTGTTCCATGTCGGCGGGGCGCCAGGGAATCTCCAAATGATGCACCGCCACGGCCCTCTCTTGGGCGTTCACTCCTGTTCCCAGCATGGAAGTAGAACCGAACAACACCCGTACCCGGCCTTTGTTCATGTCCTCGAACAATCGTTTCCTCGCCCGTTCGGTCTTGGCACACTGGATAAACTGGATTTCATCGGCGGGAATCCCCATTGCCACCAGCTTGTCTTTAATGTCGCTGTAGATGTTCCACTCGTTCGGCTTGTAGGTGGAAAGGTCGCTGAAGACGAACTGCGTGCCTCGGTTGGCGTTCGAACGCACGTAGTAGTCGTAGATTGTCCGTGCGCTGATAGAAGCCTTGTTGTTCCCGTCGTCGCTGAACTTGTCGCCCAGCAAGCGCATATCGAGGGACATCTTGCGTGCCACGTTGGTAGCGACAAGCATTTTCGCCTTGTCGAGGTTGTCCGGCTGCGGAGTATCCAGCCCCAAGTCTTCCCATTGTCCGCTGTGAGCAAAGGCGACGAGCCGCCCGATCATTTCCTCCTGCTCGATAGTGGGTGCATTGGAAAGGAAACGCACGTTTTTGTCCGGCACGTCGAGTTTTATCATGTCGGCGGTACGATAGTCGGTAATCTCCCGCAGGAACATCGCCAGCTCCGGCACTTTGATATAAGTCCGGAAACGCTCTTTGCGCTTTATCGTGCCCGTTACGTTCAGCTCGTAGTCGGCGGTCTTTTTCGTGAAGATAGCCGCCCAAGCGTCGAAACAGCTTACCCTCTGCTGTTCAAGTTCCATCGGACGCAGGTATTTGAACATCACGTACAGCTCGGTCAGCGCATTAACAACTACCGTACCCGACAGGAACGTGGCCCCCAAGTCGCGCCCCGTGCGGCGTTGAATATCCCGTATGGCAAACAAGAGGTTCATCGCCCTTTGCGAGCCTTGCGCATTGCCGATACCTGCCACCCTCGTGTGGCGTGTCTGGAACATGAGATTCTTGAACATGTGGCATTCGTCCACAAATATGTGATCTATGCCCATCGAACGAAAATCGACGGTATCGTCTTTTCGGAGGTCTATCTTCATCTGTAACTCGGAGAGCTTGGCTTCAAGGTTCTGCTTCCGGGTTTCCAGTCCTTTCTGCATTCTGCTGCTCCGATAGCGCATAGTGGACTGTTTCAGCACTTCGAGACTACGCTCCACATCGGTAAGTTCTTCCGAGAAGATCTCGTACTTGGTTTCCTCGGACTGGGGAATCTTGCTAAACTGGTCGTGTGTCAGGATAATACAATCCCAGTTATTGTTCTTGATCTTTGAAAATACCTCCTTGCGGTTGGCAGGTGTGAAATCTTCCTTGCCCGGATAGAGTATCTTTGCCGTGGGGTATGCCTTTCGGAACGTCTCGGCGATCTCGTGTACATTGGCTTTCAACCCGATAATAAGCGGTTTTTGTACCAGTCCGAGGCGTTTCATTTCGTAGGCGGCGACACACATAATCATCGTTTTGCCCGTGCCGACCTCGTGCCAGCAGATACCGCCGCCGTTCTGCTTAATCATCCAAATGGCGTCTTTTTGCGACGGATAAAGGCTGTCGTAAGAGAACTGCTCGAAAGAGAGGCCGGGGAATGTCTGCGCCGATCCGTCGTAATGCGGGCGCACGTAACAGTTAAAACGCTCGTTATATCTCCTTACCAGTTCGTCCCGGATTTCCAAAGGCTCGTTGTCGAGCCACTGGTTGAAACGGTCTCTGATTTCCTGTATCTTGGCGGCGGCCTCCTGCATGGCTTCCTCGTCCGGCACACGTACTTTACTGCCGTTCCGGTATTTCTCTTTCGTTATTTCAGGTACGGTATCGTGCAGGGCGTGTATAAACAAGTCCTCGCCGTTGTAGTTGCGCACGGAATAGGTATTGTATGCCACGGGCGAATATCCCTGCAGTCGAATTAAGTAGGTGTCGTTCACGTCGAAATACATCACGTCTGCGCCCACCCCGAAGAGTTCGGAGGCGAAATCGGCGTACAACTCCGTACTTATCCACCGTTCGCCCATGTTAATATCGAGTTCTTCGTAAGGAATCGGTTCGGGTATGGTGTCTTCCAGTGCCTTTGCGGACGTTTCGACCCATTCTTTCTCCTTACCTGTGAGATTCGGGAGAAAGGAACGCGTTTCTTTCAGTTTGGCGATGATGTTTCCGGAGAGGAATTTCCCTTTGTGCTCCCATTCTCCGTTGGCGGGATTGTAGAAGATTTCCCCTTGAAGCGTGTCGATGATTTCTTTTTCGTCCTTGCCTGCGGCCTGTGCGATGTAACCAGTATCGACCTTGCCGTAAAAGTTCAGGCTGCTTGCCAAGGCTTCTATCGGCGTGAGTATCTCCGAGCCGTCGTTCTTCTTGAAAGCGACGGGTTCACGCATGATGTCGGCTTTGAAGATGTCCTTACCGACCTGCATTTCTATCGTGAACACCTCCACGCCGAGGCTGTCGAGCATGATAAACTCCTTGTTGTCGTTGTCATGGAAATACCCCCACTTGGAAACAAAAGCGTCGTAATGGGCGTTGAGCCGCTCCCGCAGTGCCGTATTTTCCTCTTGTTTCTCTTCTTCCCAAACGGACAGCTCGAAATACGCTTTGCGTATGGGGAAATAGTCTGCGGCCCTGTCTGCGTTTACTTTGCCCTCGTCCACCGGCACGAAATCGACGGCTGTTTCCTTGTAATGGCTCGACTTGCGGAACTGGAGCGTACCCACTTGCCCTTCGAAAACAACCATCGCCCCGTTCTTCATCCATGTTTCCATATCTCCCGTGTAGGCACGACGTCCTCTGTCGGTTTGGCCGGGAGTTGCGTTCCGGTTATCGAAAAGAGACATCTGCACGGGTGTGTCATCTTGGCCGTGGTCGGCGAAAAGAGCCTTACGAAAATAGCGGTCGAAGTCGTATTTAAGCAATGCGGAAAGGTATTGGAACATGGCGTTTTCGTCGCCTAACCATTGATATTTGCGGACGTGCTTGCCGAACTGGTTCAACGCTATGCGACTGTCCGTGGCGAGAGCGGTCTTGGGAAGAGTAAAGATTTTGTTCGCATATTCGGTCGTCATTCCTGCCGCATCGGCCTTTTCCTTGGCTACCTGTAAAAACATCTTCTCCCGTAACGAGAGTGTCGCCTTGCGGGTGTGTTTCTGGAATATCAGCAGATCACTACCTACTTCTATGCCGCTCGTCTGCATGAAAAGGGTGTCTGGCAGCCGTAAAGCCGTTACGAGGTCGGCATGGCTGACAAGGTACTCACGCACGAACTTGTTGCCCGGCGTGTCGGCTATTCCCCTTGATGTAACGAACACCAGCAATCCGCCCTCGTTCAACAGTTCCATTGCCTTGACAAAAAAGTAGTTGTGTATGGTCTTGGACGACTGCTCGTAAATGCCGCCTTTCTTCCACATTTCCGCGTCGAACACCCGGAAATTACCGAACGGGATATTCGAAGCGATGATGTCGAAGCTCCCATGCTCCAGATGCTGGTCGGCTATCGTCTCGAAACCTGCCGTTACCGTGGTTGTCTTGTCGTGCAGAAGCGAAAGGATAAGCCCTGTCAGGCTGTCCTTTTCAAAAGCGTAACTGTGTGTGCCAGGCATGGCTACGGGCAGGAAACCGCCTATCCCCGCACTCGGTTCGAGAAAGGTGCGCATTTGCAGTCCGTTGTCCTTGAATGTGGCATGTATCTGCCGGGCTACTGCGTCTATTAGGAATTTCGGCGTGTAAAAAGCGGTCAGGACGGAGGATTTTATGCTGTCGATAACGGATTGCCGCATGGCATCGTCGTAATAGGGATATGCCTCTACCAGGTCTTGTAACCTGCGGATAGGCTCGACCATATCATCGCTGATGGCGTGGCCCGTTCCTATGTTCAATATCTCTTTGATACCCCCAAAACCGGAATATCGGGATAATACCTCTTTCTCGCTGTCGGTGGCCTGTCTGTCGTCTATGCGGATCTTCATTGCCGTTGCAATGGCATCCACGTTTGCCACCAGTGATTTCAATTTGTTGTAACTCATAATCTAACCTTGTTTGTTTTGTTTGTTTCCCTCTGTTCGGCCTGTTTGCGACCGCAGGGATTATTTTTCTGCCTTTCGAAGGTGGCAGAGACAATCGGACAAGGCTGAAGCGGAAAAATACGCTCGACAGCGGAGAGGAAGATTTTTTCGCCTCACTCGCGGCGGCAGCCGGCATTGGCAGGATTGGAACGGCCCGTTACCTTCGCGGAAAAATAATACCCCGCAGGTCGCTGCAAGGCTGGGCACGGAAACCGACAGCTAAAAGAGGGAGGAATGGAAATGGGTACAAGGGAAACAGGACGGAACGGGTATAGAAAAGGGAGAAGTCGTCGTATAACGGGGCAGAGCGAAAGTCCGATGGAGACGAGATTCGGCAAGGACGATCCTGCGCCTAATCAAAAGAAAATGTTATCTTTGCGACAAATTATATGAAAAATAAATCATGACTGTAAAAAATACCTCTATCATATCCTCCGAATATCTCGATTTTAAAAACGAGATAACCTCCCGTATCCGGTCGGCCCAGTACGAGGCGCTGAAGGCTGTGAACAAAGAGATGATCGCTTTGTATTGGGAAATCGGCAGACGGATTACCGAACAACAAGCGGCATTGGGCTGGGGAAAATCCGTCGTGGAGAACCTTTCGCGAGACATACAAAAGGAGTTTCCGGGCATAAAAGGTTTCGGCGCACGAAACATGTGGGATATGGCACGGTTTTATGCTGAATACCAATCGAATGAAATTCTGCAACCATTAGTTGCAGAAATCAGTTGGTCGAAGCATACTGTCATCCTCACCAAGTGCAAAGAGACACGGCAACGGCAGTTTTATATCTTGGCGACCAAGAAATACGGCTGGACCAAAGATGTGCTTATCAACAAGATAGAGGCAAAAACCTACGAAAACTATCTGCTCGGCCAAAGCAACTTCGACCTGACTTTGCCGGAGAAGATAAAGAACCAAGCCATGCTTGCGTTGAAGGACGAATACACATTCGACCTTGTGGGGCTTTCGGAAGAACATTCCGAATACGAACTGGAGCAGGCAATCATAAAGAATATCCGTGCGTTCCTTATGGAGTTCGGCCCCGACTTCTCCTTTGTGGGTAATCAATACCGGATAGAAGTGGACGGCAGGGAATATTTCATTGATTTACTGTTATACAACAGGCGTTTGCAGGCCATGATTGCGATTGAGTTAAAAATCGGCGAGTTCCTGCCGGAATATAAAGGCAAGATGGAATTTTACCTGAACGTGCTGAACGACACCGTAAAACTGCCCCATGAGAACCCGGCTATCGGCATCATTATCTGTAAATCGAAAAGCCGCACGATTGTGGAATATGCCCTGCAAAGTTCGACAATGCCTATCGGCGTGGCCACTTACAGCCTGTCGCCGGAACTGCCCGAAGCCTACAAGGAACTGCTGCCGACCTCCGAAGAGATTGCAAATAAAATAGCGTTGCTTCTGGAGTAACGAAACTGTTACAAACGGAAGGACATAGAAAAGGGAAGACCGTTATAACAGGCATCGTGCTGTCGGCAGACCGAAATTCAAAAAAAATCCGTACCGGTCGTTTGCCGATACGGATTCGTTCTGAAAGGTCTGTCAGTCGATGTCGTAACCTATCATGTATTCATTGTTGATAAGCAGGTAGTAGTAACCGTTCAGACACCCCCTGTATTCCTTGCTGAATCCTGCCGCCATATCGCCATTTTCGCGTGGTTCGCACCATAGCGTGCCGTCATAGCCGCAAAAGTCAAAGCGTCCGGTAGAGAACTTTTTACCCTGTTTCAGTGCCTCCCTGAAAAGGCGCATTTCCACACTGCCGCAATAACGCTCGATAGTCGATAGCCGGATACATTGGCCGTCTATTTTCGTGCCTGTCGTAATGCGGTTCTCGTAAAGGGATTTTTCCAAATCGGCCTTGGCGATTTTACGAAGCCAGTCGTTGGTGTGCGTGGCAAGAGCGGCGAGTTTTTGGTACTTCAGAATCAGCTTGCGGTTTATATCCGTTTCTTCCTTTTCGGCGGTCGGGTAATAGATTTTTTCTATGGCCGTCCAGTTTGAAAAATAATAGCCCTGCCTGCGTTTCCTCGGTGCGATGATACCGATTACATTCATATCCCGGTTGATAAACAACTTTCTGCGTTTTCCCCCTATCCGGACGTACAGGTACGGCGGATTGGCTGCATTGCGGAGGTAGGTTTCCGCCGGGTGAATTGTCGTCGTTTCCATATCTGTCAATTTTTAATTTGGTTTTACATTTCAGAGTTTCGGGATTGTGCAGGTCTTGCGCAGCGTTCCGTCCCGGTAATAGGAGACGATGCCCGGCTTCAATTCCATGCTGGGATAGGCTACATACTTGATATAATCGCGGTATGTATCGCCTGAAAAGTTCTTACCGCAGAGATTGTTAAAAATCATAGCCACGGAAAACCCGTCCTCGCTCGACAATATCACTTTGTCGCCTTGTCTAATTTCTTCTACCATAACAGTTTGTTTTTGAGTGGTTAAACTTTGAAGCTGTTTTTCTTTCCCTGCGTTCGCTTTGCTTCGCAGGTCTGTTTTTTCAGCTTTTTGAGGCAAGGAGAGGATAAAGCAGAGGCATCATAAGCCAAACCCGGATAGAAAACCGACCGTGCAACAGTCTGTTTTCGTTATCCGAATGGAATGCGGCTTGGCGTCGATGCGCTTTGTCCTACATTCGCCGACGAAAAGAGAAAGGCAGGCCTGCCGGCAAAGGGGTATCCTAATTAAAAAGGCGTATAGGCAATCACTATATAAGGAGACAGGCCGGAGTTACGCAGAAACGTCGTAAGCCACAAACCGCATAAACGATTCGTTCGTTCCGCTAATGTGACACTATATCATGGATATTTATTATCTTTGCACTGCGTAAAAATAGTAGTTCCACTGCGTAAAATGCAATATCATGTATAAAAGAACTGAATATCAGATAATTAAAAACAGACTCGAAGAACAGCGAAAGTTTATTCAGGTCGTCATGGGTGCTCGCCAGATCGGGAAATCGACGGTAGTGAAACAGGTGCTTAAAGATTTAGAAGCTCCTTACCAATTCTTTTCCGCTGATAATGTTCCAGTAACGAACAGCGCCTGGATCTCGAATTGCTGGGCGGCGGTCCGCAGCCTGAAAGAGAACAACGGTTGGGAAAGTATCATTCTTATCATTGACGAGATACAGAAAATCTCCAACTGGAGCGAGGTGGTGAAAAAAGAGTGGGACGATGACACGTTCCACGACCGCAATATCAAGGTGCTGCTTCTGGGCAGCAGCCGTGTATTACTGGAGAAGGGATTGTCGGAATCACTGGCCGGACGATTCGAGGAGATCCGTATGAGCCATTGGAGTTATCCGGAGATGAAAGAGAGTTTCGGTTTTTCGCTGGATCAATACCTGTTTTACGGCGGTTATCCGGGAGCGGCATCTCTGATCGACGATGAAGACCGTTTCAGTCAGTATATTCAGTCTTCCATTATCGAAGCGACTATCAACAAGGATATTCTAATGGATACGCCCATCAGCAAACCGGCCCTGCTTCGTCAGACATTCGAGCTGGGCGCTTCCTATTCCGGGGGATTGCTTTCTCTGAACAAAATGTTGGGGTCTCTACAAGATGCCGGCAATACGGCGACATTGGCCGGGTACATCAATCTGCTGGGTGAAAGCGGATTGATGTGCGGACTTCAGAAGTTCAGCATCGACACGGCGAGAAGAAAAGCGAGTATTCCGAAATTGCAGGTTTACAACAACGCCTTAAAAATGGTATATAGTCCACTCACGTTCGAGCAGGCCATTCTCGACCGCAGAGCATGGGGGCATATCTTCGAATCGGGTATCGGAGCCTATCTTGTCAGCCAGGCATTTATCCATCGTTTCGAGGTATTCTATTGGCGCGAACGAAATGACGAGGTAGATTTTATCCTTCGCAAAAAAGGTTCGGTCGTAGCCATCGAGATCAAAAGCAATGCCGAGAAGCGAACGGACGGCTTGGATAAGTTCAGACAGCTTTTCCATCCACAAACCTCGTTCATTGTCGGCGATGGCGGTATCAGTGCAGAGGATTTCCTTTCGATGGATATAAAAAAGCTGTTTTAGACGGTTATAAAGGCGAAGTCCCACTTTATCATTCATTTCATGAAATATTATTTAGCAAGATGAATATCAATAATATAATGGCAAGAAAAAATCTTTTTGAACAAGTTAGTTTCCCGAAAATAACGTTGAAAAACCGTTTCGTGCGTTCCGGCTTATGGATGAAAGCGGCAGACGAACAGGGACATATAACACCCGATTTGATCGATACATATAAGGCACTCGCAGATGGCGGGGCCGGTCTTATCATCACCGAATATACCTATATCGACGCCAACGACCAGCCCAATCCTCGCATGATCGGCATGTATGACGATTCCTTTATTCCCGAATGGAACGAGATTATCGCCTACGCCCATTCCAAAGATGTCAAGATAGCCTGCCAGATCGCGATGGGCGGTTCACAAAGCGGTTTCGAGGCATCCAAACATCGCAGGATGATAGCTCCCTCGGCAGTATTGAACCGTGTGACGGGTATCATGCCGGAGGAAATGACCGAAACGGATTTTCAGCACGTAATCGACTGTCATGCCAAAGCCGCCTTACGGGTAAGACAGGCCGGATTCGATGCGGTACAGATCCATGCGGCGCACGGGTATCTGTTGAGCCAGTTCCTGACACCCTATTACAATCGCCGAAAAGACCAATATGGCGGTACTCTACACAATCGTGCCCGACTTATCTATGAAGTCGTTGCGGCGGTGCGAAAGGCGGTCGGCAACGATTTTCCCGTGATGATAAAGCTGAATTTCGACGATTTCATGTCCGAAGGCGAAGGACTTACTTTTCCCGAATCCCTTGCCATGTTCGAGCATCTGGATACGCTCGGCGTGGATTTTATCGAACCGAGCGGAACGAATCTCTCATCAGGCAACGGTATCACACAGTCGTTTCCGCACATAGCCCGCGCAATCGAGAAGCAGTCCTATTTCAAAGAGCAGGTTTCCGAAATCGCAAGGCATATCACCACTCCTCTCATTCTGGTAGGCGGCAACCGCAACATAGAGGTCATGGACGATTTACTGAACGACAAAAATATCCCCTTGTTCTCGTTGGCACGTACCCTGCTTGCGGAACCGGACTTAATCAACAAATGGGAAGCAAATCCCAATTACGTGCCTAAATGTATCGCCTGTAACAAATGCGGTGAAACGACTCCGCATTCCTGCATATTGAATCGGAGAAAAAAGAATAGAGATGAATTGTGAAGACTTCCGTAAATTTTGTCTTTCTCTGCCGAATACGACAGAAAAAATGCCGTTTCAGGCATTTCGGGCCGCCCGTTCCATTCTGGCGTTTTACGTGAAAAACAAGATTTTTTGTTTCTTCGATATAGATAAATTCAATACGTGTACGATCAAGTGTACGCCCGACGCTATAGATGAGCTGAAAGAGCGGTATAATGCAGTAGATGCACCGTATAATATGAATCGTAAATATTGGATCAGTATTCGGTTCAATGACGACATGGCAGACAAGGAAATCGAACATTGGGTACATAAATCGTATGATATAATAAGCGATTCATTGAAATAACTCGGCCTACTGGTTCGGTCAACGCCACCATGCACTCTTTTTGCAGAAATATCCATATACCATAGTAGCAGTCGCGGAGCTACGACTTTGCTGTCGAAAAGAGAAAGGCAGACCTATCGGTAAAAACAAAGACTTTATAAAAGATGGAGTTACATATCGCAAAAAACGGTGTCGGACACGAGAAAACACCCGGAAAAATTTATGCCGCAATGCGGATTATGTATTTTTGCAGTCGTATTTCAATATTGCATAAACGAATATGGAAACCAAATACGTATATAGGAAATTGTCTGCCGTGGTAAAAGTGGCTTACCGCTATTTCTATGGGGATTCGGACCGGAACGAGGTCGGCCGGACATTGGAAAAACATGCGGTTTATTCCGGAATGGAATCAGAACGACACAGACGAATTTAATCTAACCTGTTATGGAAGCGAAACTTTGGTTTATACTTCTATGCAGCGTCGTGGCCCTTCTCCTGTACGTCATCGGCTTTTGGAGACGAAAAGCAGGGGAAGCGGCATTCGCCGCCGCACAACTGGCCGAGAACGACGAACAACGGGACGGCTACTGTCGGTTGGCTGTACTGGCGGGCAATCGAAACGCCTGCCGCATGTTCTGTCTGGCCCGTCCTGATTTTTTCGAGGATCGACAGCCGCTCAAGCTGTTCAAGTCGCGTGGCGTGAAGACGGTTTTCTACGGACATTACTATCCTTCCCGTTACAAGGAGCTGCTCAACGACAAACAACGGTCGTTCTGCCAGTCGCTCTACGAGTTCAAGGAGGGCGAGGCGCCCGGCGTAGAGTTCTTCAAGATGTGCCTGTCCGCATTGCAACTGAACGACCTCTCATACCACGTCATGTTCATACCGTGCAGCACGGAGACGAAATATTTCCGACGGTTCAGGCATCTGCACGAGTACATCGTGACTTCCCGACCGGAATTGACATCGGGTCTGCATGACGTCGATGTGTTCGAGGAGCGCAAGAGCCTGCACAACGCCAAGGGCAGCGAGAACCGTGTCCTCGAAAGGAATTACCGCATTACAGGAAATCTGGAAGGGAAACAGGTCGTCATCGTGGACGACGTGCTGACGACCGGGCAGAGCATGGCCGATTACAAGGAGGAGATCGAACGGTGCGGCGGCAAGGTGGTGGCAGCCGTTTTCTACGGAAAGACCGTCACGATGCCACCGCTATTCCTGATAAAGGTGCATGTCTGGGGCAGCTATATCGCAAACCTGATTGGGGAACTGGCGAAGTCGTCCGATAAAAAGGGATGAGATAAAACGCAATAGCGGCGGCAACCCGTGAAGCGGTATGCAACTGAACGGCCTTATATTCCGTTCCACAGACAAAGATAGTAAAAGCACTATTTTTGTAGAATAATGAGTAACGTTTTTTATTGTTATTCAATAAACTAAGGTGCTTGCATCACGATGCAGATTCAACTATAAACGGAGAAATATCCGATAGAAACGGCAGGCGAACACAAAGAGGATAGCTAAAATTTTAGCCATCCTCTTGGGGAAATCGCATTTCATAAAAGCGGGAATTATAATTCGGCTAATGCTTCCACGCACTCCTTTTGCGTGGCTTCGACATAGCCCAGCAACAATGCCGGATCGACGCTTTTGCCATCGAGCCGGCAGGTAATATGCAGGTGTTCGCCCGTACTTCGTCCGGTAGAACCGGTAATGCCGACGGCATCGCGCGGACGAACCACCGCCCCTTTTCGGGTCAGCACACGCGAGAGATGACAATAACTGACCGTGTAGCTGCCATGCCGCAAAGTCACATACTTACCGGAGGCGTTATCCTGCCCCACCTTTACGACAACCCCCTCCATCATAGCCAGCACCTGCTCGCCCCGTGCGTGCAGGTCGATGCCGTTGTGAAATCTCTTTTTCCCGGTAAAAGGGTCTTTACGGTAGCCGTAAGGCGACGTGATTTTCATTCGACATAACGGATAGGATACGCTAAGATAGCGTTCCACCCATTCCTTTTTGAGAGCTTCGTCCGGAAACAAAGGTATGCTGTCGCCTACCGTTCTACTCCGGTCGGAAACCGTATCGCCGGCTATTTTTCCGACCTCAACAGTATCCGGGGCGATGATCTCGACCCTGTATCTGGCCGGTACCGTCACAACAGTATTGAATTGCGCATGGACGGGTATCACGGAAAGCGTAATACCCGACATCAAAACCAACAGTTTCTTTTTCATGCGGCAAAAATAACAAGCTATTTTCAAGACAGACCGCTTACGCTTCCTTTTTCCATTCCAAAACGCTCAAATTTAAATTTCAAGTATGATAAATCCTATAAAATCATACTTGAAATATAAAAAACGATACCCACAACGCACTAACACTATTCATTTTTTGCATGTAAAATTGAAAAGATTCTATATTTGCGGAGTACAATTTTAATGTAAATTTTAAGTATGAAACAAGTACGATTTGAATTAGAAGAACTGCCTTATCAGACATTGGAACGGTTCGGCCTTACCCAAGAGATGATAGAGGACCTGCCGATGCGTGTCTTGGATGATCTGTGCAATGGCCGGCATTCCCCCGTACTACCTATCCGTGTACGCGACGAGAACGGTGAACTGGTCGAGAGCCGTGCCCGTATTGCTTTCGTCAGCAAGGACAACGGTCAGACAGACGTGATGTTCTATCCCGTCCTGAAGTCCTCGCCGCTGGAACGGTACGACGAGACGCAGCAGAAGCAACTGCTCGCAGGCAAGGCGATCATTGCCGATATGGAAACAGAGGACGGACGGCACAGCAAGGCGTTCGTACAGATAGACCCGGAGACAAAACAGGTGATGTCCGTCCCCACACCCGTCATCGGACGCAACCTTCAGGTCTTTGCCGAAGTGTTGCACCTCGGTCCATTGGAGCTCAAAAGTATGCAGCACGGAGACCCGCTCACCGTGATTGTGGACAACGAGCCGGCCACCATCGGTATCGACCTGCGAACAAAAACCGGCATCCGGTTCTGTTCGGGCGACGAGCAGAAATGGCGGGAACAGACCAAGCGCGAGTGGGACAAGTACACCTTCGGCGTGTACGGCTGCTGGGTGATGGGCGACGATGGCAACCTTGACTACGTTCCGGAAGAGGAATATACCGAAGAACTGTGGAACGAACAGAAGAAGAGCGGCGAGCGTAACCGTGCGGCGGCTCTCCACAAGTAACCATCCAAATTTCCGCAACTATGGCACAAAACCAATATTATCCCGAAGAGGTACTTATCGAGAAGATGGAACGGGGCGAATACGGCTGGCTCGATTACGTCAACCACTTCTCCGCCGAATGGCAGGAGGAATACGTCCGCTATTGCAAGGAGCACGGTCTCATGGTCGGCAACGAGTCCGCCGCCGAGTTCGTCCGCTACAAGGACGACCAACTGGAAGCGGCTATGGAAGTCGGAGACGCATAATCATCTTTATCCAATAGACTATGGCGATACGAAAAAATACCAATCCACGAGTTATGGACTTGCATCCCGAAATGCAGAATATACTGATGCGTAACGGTATGCAGGCCCATATCGTCAGTGACGGCACGGGTTACCGGCTGGTCGTGCAGGGACATGATTCGCCTCTGCTGAACTATGCCATTACCGAACGTCAGATGCTGGCCCTTACCGATTGGGGTACGAACTCGGCCAACAAGAAAGCCTACAATGTGTTTACAAGCATTGTAGGAAAGGATTTCTACCTGCCAAAAAATTTCGTCCATGCCCGCAACGCCAATGGCCGCGTGGTCATGGGGTTGCATGGCTACCGTATCGGTATCGGCGAATACGGACGTGTGGGACGGATGGGTATGCCGCCTCCGTTCCTCGGCTGGACACCCCGCCACCAAGGGGGCTTCCACCTGCGCAGGGTCGGCGGGCAACTCTTCTTTCCAGGACCGCCTATCGTTCCCGAGCGGTGGGACAGACGCATGAAGCCCGGAGAACTGCAATCGGGCGGTTATGGCTTTTATTACAAGGGCGGAGCGCCAATACGTTCCGTGTCGCAGACCAATGCGCAACAGACAGACGTGTTACAGAACCTGCAGGCGGTCATCACGCCGCTGGTCAGCCGTCCGCGCAGCGAAGAACCGGCACGCCCCTACAAGGAACTGATTAGCTCTCCGGTCTATTTCTCCAACGAGAAATGGCAGCAATGTCTCGCCTCGCACGGCCTTATCGTCAATGCCGAAGCCCGGACGCTGACCGTACAATCCGAAAAAGTACCGGCAGATCTGGTCTATGACCTGACAGACGAGGAGCTGGCAGTCCTGACCTCCAATTCTCTCGAAGAGCATCCGGTCGAAAAACGGCTGGAAGTCCTGAATACGGTTATCCAAGCGGACTTCACTGACAAAGTGACCTCGGAAAGTCTGAACAGCAAGCAGCGTATCGAAATCGGACTGCATCCCGAAGTGCAGCAGGAACTGGCACAACGACAACAGCAGGAACAGGAGATCCTTACACCGCTGGAACAGGAAGCACGAAATGAAGAGACCGCCTTCCTCCGGCAAGGATACGGAGCCGTCGTCGATGGCCGGGATTTGCAATATCTCAAAGAAGACAAGGGCTGGTACCGGGAAGGCGCACACGGCAGGGAGGTCGAAGTCGGCGAGATTGCCGTACACCCATCGCAAACAGAGGGAAAATACAAGATGACGGCTGTTATCGACGGGCAGGTCATCAGCCATGAAATCAGTCAAAAGGAGTACGACAAGTTTCTGGCTGTCGATGACTACCACCGCATGAAACTCTTCTCGAAGATATTCAGCGAGGTGGACATGAAGACGCACCCGGAAGCGCAACGGGGTCTCGGCGTAAAAATTTTCGCAGCCCTCACGGCAGGGACAGTTATCACAGCGGGCGTCGTCCACGGCCTGCGGCATCACCATCACGGACCGGAGTTTTACGGCGAGCGTTTCGGAGGGCCGCCTCGCCCGTATTTCAAACCCGGCGTCGATACACCGAGAGACGTGGCCATACGCAATTTCGAGGCCCAGATGAATCAGGATATTAACGATATGAGAAGAGGGAGATAAAACACATGAGAGAAGGAGAACTTACTTACGATGATTTTTTGCAAAGGCTGAATATCCAGGACGTGCTGATCGACGCAGGCTATCACCTGAATCGACGCGACGGTCTGCGTTATCCCTCTTATGTCCGCCTGGACAGCGAAGGGCGGCGCATCCGCGGCGACAAATTCATCGTGACGCAGCAAGGGAAGTGCTGCTTTCAAGCGCAACAACAGAGAGTCTATAACATCATCTCGTTCATCAAGGAACACCCGCATTTCTTCTCGGAGTACCGAGCAGGTATGTCTCCCGATCGTCTGGTAAACCTCGTTTGCAATCGCCTGCTGAACCATCCTATCGAGGACCGGACGACACGGATCATCCAGCCCAAGCGGGACATCCGACCGTTCGACATAGCGAACTACGACCTGCACAAGTTCAACCCGCAAGACCGAGAGACACAGAAGAAGTTCTATCCCTATTTCAAGAACCGGGGTATCGACCTCTACACGCAATATGCCTTTCACCGCCACTTCTATCTGGCGACGAAACACCGTGAGGACGGGGCGACATACACCAATCTCGCTTTTCCGCTGACCTTACCCAAAGGCGACGGTACGGTCGTGGGCTTCGAGGAACGGGGACGTGCGAGAATGGACGGGAGCGGCAGTTACAAAGGTAAGGCCGAGGGTAGCAATTCGAGCGAAGGGCTGTGGATTGCCAGCCCTGCCAAGACCCCACTTGGAGAAGCTAAGCATATCTACTGGTTTGAGAGTGCCTACGATGCGATGGCTTATTACCAGCTTCATCAGAAAGAGAACAAGGATTTGAGAAAGGCGGTCTTTGTTTCGACCGGAGGAGCTGCGGGACAACAGCAGTTCAAAGGTGTGATCGAAGCAGCCCCCCATGCCGCCCATAACCTCTGCTTCGACCGTGACCACGCTGGGAAGACGTATGCCATCAACTTTGCACTGACCTATTCCGGCAAGGTATTCACCAGCAACCTGTCGAAAGACAATGTGTTGGTTCTCCGGCTTATCAACGAGAATCGACAGTGCGAAATAAACCTCAATCCGTTCGACTTCCAAACAACAACTGCAATGCTGGGCATAGATTCCGTGAAACCATACTCGGAGAATGCAGTTCTTGGCTATATGGATATAGGCGACGGATATTTACATGAAATGTACATGAACCGCATGGACAGTTATCAGATAAGCTGCGAGGAAGGTTCGGCGAGCGAGGAGGAATTAGAGGATATGAGAATCGATTTGGCAAGTATCGAAGAAGCGATTGATAGATGTTCCATGTCCGGTCCGGAATCCACGGGAGGTATTTTGTATGAGCCTGCCCCAGCCGGTTACAAGGACTGGAACGAACAACTCTTAGCGAGGATCAAGCAGCAAGAATCGGCTTATGAAAGGCCGATCAGAGAGGAAGAACCCGAACAGGAACGGCAAGCACGTTTTCACCGATGACTATGCAGTACACCCTACATGAAACAACAAAAGAGAAGACAATGAATGACAAAAAACTGACATACGACGTTTTTTTACAAAGGCTCGACATCCGAGACGTGCTGATCGACGCGGGCTACCACCGAAATCGGCGCTTCGGGCTGCGTCTCCCCTCATTCGTCCGCACAGACAGCGAGGGACGGCGTATCCGGGGCGACAAATTCATCATAACGCAGCAGGGAAAGTGCTGTTTACAGCCGTCCCGACAGAAGGAATACAATGTCGTTTCGTTCATCAAGGAGCATCCGCAGCTTTTTGCGGAGTACCGCGAGGATATAGACCCGGACAGGCTGGTGAAGCTCGTGTGCAGTCGCTTACTGAATCTCCCTGTCGAGGAACGCAAAGATGCAATCGTACAGCCCAAGCAGGACATCCGCCCGTTCGACATCGCGGACTACGACTTGTACAAGTTCGACCCGCAGGACGAAGCAACGCAGAAAAAGTTCGCTCCTTATTTCGAGAACCGGGGTATCGACCTCTGCACACAACAAGCCTTTTACCGGGATTTCTGTCTGGCCACGAAACACGGTGCGGATAGTATGGAATACGCCAACCTCGTTTTTCCGCAAACCTTGCCTAAAAGCGACGGGATGGTCGTGGGCTTCGAAAAACAGAACCGCACAAGCATAGACGGCAGCGACGAAGGCATGGCCGAGAAAAACAATCCGAACGAGGGACTGTGGATTGCCAGCCCTGACCGGACGCCTCTTTCGGAAGCCAAGCATATCTACTGGTTTGAGAGCGCTTACGACGCAATGGCCTATTATCAGCTTTATCAGGAGCAGCACCAAGAACTGCGAAAGGCGGTCTTCGTCTCGACAGGCGGTAAGCCTACCGAGAAACAGATGCGAAGCGTGCTTGAGCTTACCATCCCTGCCATGCAGCATATCTGTTCCAATAACAATCGGGAAGGCTGGAATTTCACCCAGAATTTGCAAAAGGAGATATACCGCACAGTGCGTTCCACCATAGAAGAGACACCGGAGAGAAAACCATACCTTGATTCCATTCCGGACGGCGGGGATCTGACCGACGGGGAATTTTATCTGCTGCCCAAAGGCGGTTTGCAAGAGAGCCGCATACGGTTCGACACCGAGCTGGAAGAAGCCGTGTCAATGCGTTCAAGTGGGCTGTGCGCCTTGGAAGACGTACAAGACCAGATGGATACCGCAAGGAAATGTTACCGGGAGTACCGAGAGAAGCTACGGGAGTTCCTTGGTATCGACAAGGAGCACGATGTCGCCTTTATTCGTGAAATGCCGGACTACTCCTACACAAACTGGAACGGAGTGTTGCTGGCGGAACTTAAACAACAGGAGTCGGTTAGCGAAGAGCCGGTCAGAGAGGAAGAACCAGAACAGGAACGACAAACACACTTTCGTCGATGATGACTTCACGATCCACGAAATATATACAGCATATCGTGTTGCGGCCGAATCCGATGCAGTTCGTCATCGACGAGCTGCCACTGATAGCGGTTTGTACGGCCGGGCTGGTGTACGGCGGCATGGAGGATATGCCGCTGGGCGGTATGGCGACGACCATTTCCCTGTTCTTACTCCTCGCACTGGCATACCGTTTCGCCTGTCTGCGCCGGATACGCTACCGGGTCGGCGGGGAGCAGCTCGTCAGCGAACACGGGCTTTTCTGCCGCAGGGTAGATTACATGGAGCTGTATCGTATCGTGGATTTTCAGGAACATCAAAGTCTCATGCAGCAACTATGCGGTTTGAAAACGGTACGTCTCCTCTCCACGGACAGGAACACGCCCCGGCTCGACCTTATCGGCATTCGCCGCAGGAACGACATCGTGTCGATTATCCGTGAACGGGTAGAAACCAATAAACGAAGAAAGGGAATATATGAGATTACGAATCATTAATTTGAGTTTGATTGCCATTTTGGTAAGCCTGCTTCCACAGACGGCGGAAGCGCAGATTACAGCCTCCAATCCTTTGGAATGGGTGGCGCTTGCCGAGGGCAACGAGGCGATAAACAGCCAGATCGAGAAGCAAATCAAGGGACAGACGCAGACGGCCCTGCTGCAAAACACCATCGCTGCGGAGTTCAACCGCATACACGAGTGGGAAAGACAGTACAACAGTTATCTGAAAACGGCGAGCGGTTATGCCTCGTCGCTGAAAGCCTGCACGCATCTGTATAACGATGGCGTGAGGATCTTCCTCACGTTGGGCAAGCTCGGTAAAGCCATAAAGGACAACCCGCAGGGTATCATCGCCAGCATGAACATGAACAACCTCTATATCGAGACGGCCACGGAACTCGTGTCCGTATTCACGCTGCTGAACGATGCGGTGGCCAAAGGCGGAACGGAGAATATGCTCACGGGAGCGGAACGAAGCAAGACCCTATGGGCATTGAACGATAAACTGTCTGTCTTCAGCCGCAAATTGCACCTGCTCTACTTGAGCATACGGTATTATACGCTGAACGACGTGTGGAACAACGTGACGGCGGGCATGATAGACCGCAACAACGGCGAGATGGCCCGTCTGGCCTTGTCGCGCTGGCGCAGGGCAGCCATCGTCGCCCGTTAAAAACAGGGAAACGATGAAAAAGATAATATCGATATGGATTCTACTGCTGTGTATCGGCATCGCCAAGGTGCAAGCACAGAACGACCCCGTACTCGCCGGCATGATTATGCTCTACACCGACAAAGCCGAAAAAGAGTTGAAGAACCAGGAGACGGTCATGCTGATGCAGACGACGGGACATGTATGGACGACAGAAGAGGTGAAAGGCACGACCGATCTGCAGCGGGAGTTCAACAATTACCTGAACTCTTTCCGCTCTATCGTCTGCTATGCGGCCCAGATTTACGGCTTCTATCACGAAGTATCGAGGCTGACGGACAACATGGGAGATTTCACCGGGCAGTTGAGCCGCCACAGCACGAATGCGCTGGCCGTGGCTCTCTCCGCACGACGGAACAAGATTTACCGAGAAATGATTCTGAACAGCGTGGAAATCGTGAACGACATACGCACGGTCTGTCTCTCGGACAACAAAATGACGGAAAAAGAGCGCATGGAAATCGTGTTCGGCATACGCCCGAAGTTGCAGGCCATGAACAAAACGCTGCAACGACTGACCAAGGCGGTAAAATACACCTCGCTGGGCGACATCTGGCGGGAAATCGACGAGGGGGCACGCCCCGCAGCGGACAAACGGGACATCGTGGAAGCAGCCCAAAGACGCTGGAGACAGATAGGAAGAAATGTAAGACCTTAAAAAGGAGATAAAAATATATGGGAGCTTGGGATACACTGTTGAAATATGGCGGCAAAGCCTTGAAAGGAGCCGGTAAAGCGACCTCCGCAACCGGGAGAAGCATCGGAAATGCAATGCTGCATCCTTCGCAAACCTTACGGGGTGCGGGACAGGCGGTCAAGACGGCCACTACAGGAGCCGCCGTCGGCTATGTGGGCTGGGAGAAACTGACCACCGACAAAAGCGTGGCAAGGATTGTCAGCGAAGCCCTGGTGGGCAAATCCGCCACGAATGCCATCGCTGGCACGACCGAGGAGATGAAAGAACTGAAAGAAAAAGCCGGAGAAACCATCGAGGCCGCAGGCAATGCGGTGGCCGGTATCGACACGAAACTGAACGGGGTGTCGAATTTCCTGCGGGAAACTTCTAACGGCGGCCTGTTCGACATGCTCGGCGGATTCTTGCGCAACCTCGGCCAGGGAAACGTGTCGGGATTGAGCATCGCCGGGTTGATTGCCGCAGCGTTCCTCGTTTTCGGACGTTTCGGCTGGTTCGGCAAAATCGCCGGTGCGTTACTGGGTATGATGCTTATCGGCAACAATACCGGAATTACCCACACTTCGGGTACGGAAAGCGTGTCGAGAGCGCAGATACCGACTGTCTCTGCCGAGGAACAGACCCAAAGCGGAGGCATGAGAAGATAGGGAACAAAGGAAAAAGAAGATACGAAAAAACAAAGGGAAAGGAATATGAAATATACAGAGGAAATGATTTTACGCTCCCAAAGCGGCTATTGTATGCCATTCCAGGCACCGCAGGGAAAGGACGTGGAACTGTCGCTCGGCTACGGCGAACAGACCCATCCGACAACGGGAGAAAAGTTTTTTCATCACGGTATCGACTTCGATGTACGCTGTCATGCGCTTGCGGCCGTAGCCGATGGTATCGTGTCAGGCGTCAGCAACGACCCTGTACACGGCATCAGCCAGACCATCCGATACGGCATGTACGAAGTGACCTACGGCCATCTGGCCAATGTCTTCGCCCAGTTCGGGCAACGAGTCAAGGCCGGGCAGACAGTGGCACTTAGCGGCGACATGCTGCATGTCGGCGTTCGGTTCAAGGATGAAGAACTCGACCCGCTCGAATTTCTGACCATGCTGTACGGAAACATCCGGGCATTGCAGGAAGCCGGCGGTGGCGGCGCAGGCGGTTTCTACGATATGGAAGCTGGACTGGAAACCGATTACGAGCAGGACAGGCAAGAAATCGAAGCATTGATGCTCCGTTTCCTGCCGCACTACATGGAAGATCTGCAACGGGGTACGTACACGCTCCCCGAACACACGGAACAGTCGTTACGTCACATTTTCACGCTGGGCGCGGTGAAGGAGTATTTCTACGAGAAGATGCCGAGCATGGCGAACCCGCTCGGATTGGGACGCAAAGCCATGCCGCTGGTCTGCAAGGTACAAAACCTGCTGATCGCTGATTTCCTGAACTATCTCGCCTTGCAACATGAGGTGTACCTCTCCACGATGAGCGGCGCAGTAAAAAAAAACTTCATGACGAAGCCGTAGCGGGCAGCGGTATCATCGACCCGCTGGCGGAACTCGACATCGACATCCAGAGTTTCGACATACCGAGAATCGTTTCGGTCTACCCCGACCGTGCCGGCATACGCTGGTGGACGAAAGCCTGGTTCAACAACCGGGAAGAGGGCGAGGCTTCGGTGGAAATCGCACGGGAACAGGCGATACGCTTCATCCATGACAACATCGAAAAGGACGCATGGCTCGAAGAGTTCTTTCCCAAGCAGATGGAGGTTTACCATAACGCTATCGAGCAAACGAAGGAACAGCTATTAAAACAGATAAACATGGTATAGATATATGGACGGAATACAGAGCAGACGATTTGCGGAGATAGAGCGTCTCGCAGACGACTATTTCCGTTACCACTTCGCTCCTGTCATGCGGGAGACGCAAGCCTACCTGACCGAGAAGCAGGGCGAGGAGATGAAGGAGTATTCCACCTCGCTGGGCGGCATACTCGGCATGATGGCATCCTCGGCGCAACCTTTGGGCGATCCGTACCAGGTTCTCAAGGTAACGGGCGAATGGAACTCCAAAACGACGGAAGATTACATCAGTATGTGCAAGGAGAAAATTCTCGGCTCGGAGGAGATTCAGCACGACCTGGCTTATATGGCCGGGCAGTGGCGCAATGCCGTCGTTGGGGAAGTCGGCCGCGAACGGTACGACGAACTTTCGCAACAGCTCGGTTGCGACCTCGCTTATGCCTATATGGATTACCGTATGGAGCAACTGATGATAGACAAGCTGGTAAAGGACCGTATGCCCAAGTCCTCGACCGATTACATCATCCGCAAAGCGGCGCAGTCGAGCCTGCTGGGACTATCGCAGACGCTGAACCGTTCGCCGCTTGCCGAAGAGATCGAAAAACGCGGCGAGGCCGCCTACCGACCGAGCAAGGTGGAGAAAGGCGCAGGCTGGCTGCTGGGAGCATCGGCAGATACGCTCATGCTGGGCGGGGCGGGGTCATGGGCGACATTCGCAAAACTTCTCGGTGCGGATGTGGCCATCTCTGCCGTCGCCTCGCATTTCGAACCGGAAGAGCCGCAAACGCTCCCTGTCGAGGAGTGTATCAGCAAAGGCGTGTTCGGCAGTGACCGCAACATATTCGACGACTTCCGCAGAAAAGCTGCCTCTCTCCCCGTGGAAGAGAACAAGGCTCTTGCCGAAGCCAACGGACAATTACAGAAAAAAATACCGGTCGTAACATTCGACTTTATGAACCGGATGAAGAAAGGAGATTATAACATGCCGCTATGGAAAGACTATACCGAAGAGGAACGGAAACGGGCGGAACGGTACAAAAACGTGCCGCTCATCGTCGCTCCCGGACAGGAGGAAGCATACCTGCAGGATATGGCCGAGCGTAAGGCTGTAGGGGTGCTGGAACCCGAACAAAGGGAAAAAGTGGAAAACGAGGCACAGGAACAGCTCTCCCCCGCTGTGGAAAAAACGCAGGAGGAACAGACCCGCCAAGAGGTACAGACCGTACAAGAGAGCGGACGGCAGAAGAACGAGATGCTGACCGCACAAAACAACGAAAACGGCTGGGACGGGCTGCTCCGTTCGCTGGGGCTGAACGGCATAGGTGACGTTGCAGGCAATCTCGGCTATATCCTGGCTATGCTGCCTGACATTCTGCTGGGCGTATTCACGGGCAAGACACAATCGCTGGGTCTGAAAGACAATCTGTTACCGATAGCGAGCATCGTGGCGGGCATGTTCGTAAAGAACCCGATGCTGAAAATGCTGCTTATCGGACTGGGCGGGGCGAACTTGCTGAACAAGGCAGGACAAGAGGCACTGGGACAAGGGCGAACAGAGGAAAAAGCAAACAACAGGACCGCACAGTACCGGCATTATCCCGACGAGCCGCTGAACCCGCGCATCGTGAACCCGGTACTGCAAGGCAACACGCTCATCGCCACGATAGACCGTGTACCTTGTACCGTTCAGCTCAACCAATCCGTGACGGATGCCTACCGTACCGGAGCCTTGCCTCTGAACACGCTGGCCAACGCCGTACTTGCCCAAAGCGACCGACTGCGCCAGATCGCCTCGCAGAACTATGACAACAGCCAGCAGGAGACCATCGTGCGAACACGAGGTATCCAGTAACCCCGTAATCAAAAAGAACTTGGAATATGAAAGAGAAATCAACCATAGAAAAGAAGGCCGAGGAGAAACAGATAGAGCTGCTCTCCACGGCCTTGAGCGAGGCTTCGAACGCCGGAGGCCATTGGCTCAACGCCACAGGCAAGGGGTATCCGAGATTTTATCCGCGCGGAGTTTCCGTCAGCCCGTTCAACGCCCTGTTCATGGGACTACACTCGGACCGGAACGGGTGCAAGACGAACCTGTTCACCCTCTACAGTGACGCCAAAGCACGCGGTACCTCGGTCCGGGAACACGAGCAGGGCGTGCCGTTCCTGTTCTACAACTGGAACAAGTATGTCCATCGGAACAACCCGGAGGAGATTATCAGCCGGGAAGCCTACCTCAAATTGGACGAGAAACAAAAGAAACAGTACAAGGGCATACACAACCGGGAGATCCGCACGCTCTTCAACATCGACCAGACGACACTCCCCTACGTGGAGAAGGAGGCTTACGATGCCATATTACTGCGGGACGGAAGCGCCGTAGAACGTGGTTACACCGAGGCTGACAGCCGCCGGTTACACACCCGGTTCAACAACTTCCTGCTGAAAATGCGGGACAATCTCGTTCCTGTCCGAGCGGACGGAAGCGGAATGCCTCACTACGAGACGGACAAGGATGCGGTCTATATGCCGCGCCAAAGGGATTTCGAGCACTATAACGACTACGTGCAGGAAGCCCTGCGGCAAATCGTCAGTGCCACGGGACACCAACAGCGGCTCGCACGGGAAGGCATGGTGATGAAAAACGGTATGCCTCCCTCGGAAGACGCCGTGAAGTTGGAACGGCTGGTCGTGGAAGTCGCTTCGGGCATCAAAATGCTGGATCTGGGACTGCCCGCCCGGCTGTCTGAAGAAAGTCTTCAACTGGTGGACTTCTGGAACCGAGAACTTAAAGAGAACCCGAACCTGATGGATGCTCTCGAAAGCGACGTGAACAACGCTCTCGAAGTGATACACAAGGCGGAAGAGGGCGAGAAAATCGAATATGCCACCCTGCGAAACAGGCGGCAGACATCGGACATGAGGGAGCAGATGCCCAAGCACTATTTCGTGGCCGATGAGATACGGCAACATCCGAACAAGGAGAACAAGACCATTGTCATCGTCATCGACCCTTCGTCGAAATCAGCGGACGTGATACTTCCCGCCGGTGCGTCGCCGGAGGTAGATAACGAAATACCGGGCATGAACAAGGCCCGTATCGGACGGGCACTGCGAAGGGAAGGTATCGAACACGTGCGCTTTTTCAACCCAGACGGAGCATGGGGTTACAGACCCGACGACGGTTATTTCGCCGAGAAACAGGTAACACTGGCCCGACTGAAAAACTGGTCGCTGGAGATGCTCTCCACGCTGAACGTGACACCTGCCGTCAAGCGGGCGGACGAAATCAGCTTCGACCAGGTACAGATGATTCAGGACGACAAAAAGCGCTGGGCGTTGTACATAAAGCCCGAAAACCAGAGCGGCTACAGCATATACCCGGATAAAGAGGACGTGAACCGCTTTTTCTCCACGCTCAAACAGGCGATGGACAATATCGACAAGGTGCGCATGGAACTCGGCCACAAATATTATGCGCTGGCAGAAACCCAACCCGACCTGAAAGTGGATCTGTTCAGTACCGAAGTACAGGACATCGACCTGAACCGGATTCAGCGCGTCTCCGTCTTCAAGAGCCGACAGGAGGGCGCCCAATGCGTCGCCACCATCGACGGGAAGAAGCTGCAACCCCGAAGCGTCACGCCGCAGCAATGGCAACGCATGTGGCTTGCAGAGGACAGAAACGAATACAAACGTAACCTGGCGGCAACGCTCTTTGCCGACGTGCTGCGCAAGGAGCAGACACAGGAAAAGACTGCCGGAGAGAAACAGGAGCAGGAGGATTCGATGCGACAAAGTAAAGAGGTGGTTTCCAAACAGGTCGATGCGAGTATCCAAGAATCCGACTTATCGGAAAACGAACTGCCCGTGAAAGACATACCTGCACAGGTGTATGAACGATATGAGAGTATCAAAGCTGAACAACCGGAAACGGTTGTCCTGCTCAAACATGAAGGCAAACATTATGCGTCCATGTATGATGCAGAGACCGTCGCGCATGAATTGAGCTTGCCACCGGAAAAAGAACGGCTGCCATACGACCCGAACAAGCTGATAGTCATGTTCGAGCATGACAACGAAGAAACGAGGAAGCATATCGCTGCCCTGAAAGCGTATGTGTTGGATTGCGGCACGGTTATAAAGGAAGGACAAGAGGCTCGTGCCGATATAACCGACGAACAAAACGAGAACGAACAACGTCCAAGCATGAGGAGGTAGAAACATGGCAAACAAGAATCAACAATATGCAGAGCAATATGCGGACTATGCTATGGAGCAGATGCGGCGGTACGGTATTCCGGCCTCCGTGACACTGGCACAAGGCATTTTGGAGAGCAGCAACGGACAGAGCGAACTCGCCCGTAAAGAGAACAATCATTTCGGTATCAAGGCGACGCCCGAATGGATTGCCGAGGGAGGCCGGTACGGTCTGTACTCCGACGATAAGCCCAACGAGAAATTCTGTAGTTACGATAATGCGGGGGATTCGTATGAACATCACTCCCGCTTTCTGAAAGAGAACAGCCGCTATTCCCGCTGTTTCACGTTGTCGCCCGATGACTACAAGGGCTGGACACAGGAAATCGAGCGGGCGGGTTATGCCACGGGCGGAGGTTATGCCGAAAGCCTGCAAAAAATCATCGAACGGAACGGGCTGCAGGAGTACGACCGGCAGGTCATGCAGGAGATGAAAACGCAGGGAAAGCAGTTCGGCGTGGAAAACAATCCGCTCCGGGATTCCGGACATACACGGGACTATTCATTTCCGGTAGAACGGAAAGAGTTCCTTCTCGTCACCTCACCGTTCGGCGTGAAGGAGGAGACGCAGAACGGGACCCAAAGGATGCACACGGGCATCGACATCCGTTGCAACAGCGACGGTGTGCTGGCAACGGAAAGAGACGGAAAGGTCATAGCGGTCAATGGCAAATCGGTCACGGTGGAATACGGACGTAAGGACGGCAGCAAGGTGCAGTGTACCTACATGAACCTTGCCGAAGTTTCCGTCAAGGCCGGCGACACGGTACAGGCCGGGCAACGTCTCGGCACGACGGGCAGAACCGGGAAGCAAACCTCCGGGGAGCACCTGCACTTCGGCGTCAAATATATTTATGCGGACGGGACGCAACGGGAAGTCGATCCAGCGGCATATCTGGCTGAAATCGCACAAAAAGGCGCTATCAAACAACAGGTGCTGCACAACGGTAACGATCTGCTCGCCAAATACAAGGATACGGGAACTATCAAGAACAATACCTCTCTCTCCCCCGACGCATGGATGAAAAAGCTGCTTTCCTCGGAAGACAGCGGCGTGGGACTGTCGGGATGCAGCGATCCTATCGTGGATATGGCAATGGCCGCCTTCACTTCCCTGATGGTTCTGGCCGTGCAAATCGACCACAAGAACGAGGAAGAACAGAAAACAGCGATATCCGAAGCGATGGACCGCCGGAGAATCGACCTTACGTCGCTGTTGCCCGGCATGAAAACCTGCGACCTCGTAATCGGAGAAAACGGCAAGGCTGTCCTGCGGGCAGACAACGGTAACATTCAAATGTCCCGCGAACTGACAGCCGCCGAATTGAGCCGTCTCTCGATCGCACTGAACGACGGCACGCTTTCCAACGAGGCAAAACGGTCGCGCGTTACCGGTGTGCTGAATACCGTCCTCCTTTCCGAGATGGCTTCGCAGAATTTCGAGCAGGGAATGTCCGAACAACGAGGACAGACAGAGAACCTAAAAAGATAGGAAAAATATGATAAAGCGCGTGGTGATACAACTGTGTTGGTATGGGCTGGGATTATCCTCTCTGGCCGTACATGCCCTGTGCTGTTATATGCTGCTGGGGCTGACGGGGACGCTCGTCATCGCGGGCGTGCAACTGCTCATTGCGGCAGGGGTAATCTACATGAGAATACGTGCGCCCGATTAGGACGCTCTGTTTTCAGCTCGTTCAACTTCAATCAAAAAAGGTCATGCTTGTCTGGTGGTTCATGTATCATTAAAAAAGACAAAAGCAAGATGATTAAATGTAATGTTACGGTATGCGGCTCTATCGGCCGCGACGCTTCGGCACGCACGAACAAAGAGGGAAAGCCGTTTCTGACTTTTCCGCTCCGTGTCGCAATCCAGGGAAAGGACGGCCAGAAAGAAACGGTCGAAATCGGTGTCAGCAAGGACGGCGGTCAAAAGGAGGCTTCCGGCTATGCCAGCGGCTTGCGTGTAGAAATCACGGGAACCATGTATCTGAAACGCCGGGGCGAGAAGCTCTATTTCAACCTCTCGGCAGACAAAATCGACCGCACGAAAGAAAAAAACGATTTCATCAAGGGACAGATGTCGTTCCGTGGCAAGGTGGGTAAAAACATCGAGGAGCGCAAGGATAAAAACGACAAACCCTACACGATGTTCTCGGCGTTCAGCGCGGAGAAAGTCGAAGAGAATTTCGAATACCAGTGGGTGCGCTTTTTCTGCTTCGACAATCAGGGCGAAGAATGGCTTCAGCCGGGTGTCAGGGTGGATGCCAAGGGAGAGATGACCCTTTCGGTCCATAATGGGAAGCCAGACCTCTCCTGCCGGGTGGAAGAGCTTGAGCCTTATGTACCTACCACGGATAACTCCAACCAGTAAAGATCATGGCAACTTACAGGAAACAAAAGACGGAGGGGCCAAGCAGCGAGGAGAAGGCTCTTGACCTCTTCGCAGAGATGATGATCGAAAAAATCGAGAGTATCCATCAGAACTGGCACAAACCGTGGTTCACGGAGGGCGCGCTGCAATGGCCCCGTAACCTTTCCGGACGGGAATACAACGGTATGAACGCCATCATGTTGCTCCTGCACTGCGAGAAAGAGGGATACAAGATTCCACGCTTCTGCACGTTCGACTGCGTGCAGCGTATGAACAAGCCCGACAAGGACGGGCAGGAATTACCCCGTGTCTCGATACTGCGCGGAGAGAAATCCTTTCCTGTCATGCTGACCACGTTCACCTGCATCCATCAGGAGACGAAGGAGAAAATCAAGTACGACGATTACAAGAAATTATCGGGCGAAGAGAAACAACGATACAACGTCTATCCGAAAATGCAGGTGTTCCGTGTATTCAATGTCGCCCAGACCAACTTGCAGGAGGCCCGGCCGGAGTTGTGGGAGCAGTTGGAGATAGAGAACGGAAAAAGGGTTGAAAACAGGGAGATGTTCAACTTCGAGCCTGTTGATACGATGATAAGGGATGACCTTTGGATCTGCCCCATCAAACCACGGTATCAGGATAGCGCGTATTATTCGATTTCGAAAAACGAGATTGTCGTACCGCAGAAGGAGCAGTTCAAGGACGGGGAATCGTTTTACGGTATACTCTTCCACGAGATGACCCATTCCACTGGAGCCGAAGGCGTGCTCGACCGTATCAAGCCTGCAGCTTTCGGCTCGAAAGAGTACAGCCGGGAGGAACTGGTGGCTGAACTTGGCAGCGCGCTGATCGCACAACGCTACGGCATGACCAAGTACATCAAAGCGGATAGTTGTAGCTACCTGAAGGGATGGCTCGAAGAGCTGAAGGAATCTCCGCAGTTTATCAAGACGGTGCTTCTGGACGTGAAAAAGGCCGCCTCGCTGATTACCCAAAGGGTGGATCATATTGCACAAGAGCTGGGACAGTCGGCCGGAGAGCAACAGGAGACCAAGGATTCGGTCAAACCGGAGAAGATATTCTATGCTTCCGTGGCCTATCTTCAATTCGACCACGACACGAACCAGTTCGATGAGCTGCGGGATAAAGGCGATTACGCAGGAGTGCTGACCCTTGCCAGGGAGTATTACGATGGCAACGGCATGGACGAGCAGCACACCTATGCCTCTCCTCTCCAAAACCGGGGCGACGACCTACTCATCGAAGATAAGGACTTTGCCGTGGTGTACAATGCAACCGTGGGAGGTACATACGACGTGATGTTGAAATACACGGAAGCGGAGGTGCGCGACCATATCACACGTTACGGTATCGACCGTGCCAGCGACGACGTGAAGAAGGTGGCACGGGATATGGTAGCGGAGGAGTTCGCCAAGCTGACAGAACAGAAGATGCCGGTATTCGAGATACCGAACGGCGACATATTGCATGTCCGGTATAACAAGGGAACCGACAAGCTCGATGTCGGTATGGCCACTAATGCCGGTCTTGCCGTGCAACACAGCTTCGCTTATGACCACAATGCTACTCTGGAAGCCAACCTGCAAGAGGCATACGAAAAGCTGGAGGGCATGGCGGAATTTCAGGTCGAGAGACAAGAGAATGATTACGCCGGCGGTCTGCGCAGGTAAAAGAGGTGTATCGCAATCAAAGGAACGGTTTGATTCTCCATCAGACTGTTCCTTTATTTTGTTCCAACAGCACGCGGCTTATGAGGACAGCATTTGCAGATATTCGCGATAGTCCATACCGTCGATAGTCAGTTCGTCCGCCACCCAGTCGCATTCCAGTTCCGGCATTTCGGAATAGGGAAAATATACGAGATAACCGCACTGCCCCTCCGGGCAAATCATCGGAAGCGCTCTGACTTCACGGCCGAAATAGATTTTTGGTATGAGGTGTTCGAGCCAGTCGAAGCGTTCTGCGATGATGTCGCTACAAAGTTGTCTGATGATTTCTACATCTGTCATTGTCTTTTTCCTTTTTATTTGTCCGTTTCTCCTTTCTGTATAATTTCAATGGGCTATGTTGTAATAGATTTCAGGTTCGCTCGATACATTATAGATGTAACTGCCGCAACGTACCAAGAGGGCGTCTTTACCGTAGTAAAGTTGTTTCATGCCGGTAATGTTTCCCGTGCGGTGAAAGTTGGGGAAACGGTTTATCCCCGTTCTTTCGGCATCTCGTGTGTAGAGTGTTTTCGTTCTCATTGTACGGTTGTTTTTAATGTTTCATAAAGGTTATCTATCATTTTCTCGGCTTCTTCCATGTCGTTTACTATATCCCTAATATGATACGGCGCACCGTTTTTGCCGTGCCCGTCATTGCCTATCCACAGGTAGGCTTCATAGTCGGGGTCGAAACCTTCGTAATACTGTTCCAACTCATGCAGAAAGCTGTCGAAATTATCATCTTTCATTTCAATACAGACATTGAAATCCTGTCCTTTGGCCGTATATCGCTGAAAATTGAACTCTACGACGTTTTTATGCCTGTCTGTCGATACTTGCCAACCTAAATTGACGGCTACGGCGGTAATCTGTTCTATCACTGTCATCATTACTATTTTGTTTTTATTTCCCTTTTCTTGAAGCCTTTCGACTTCGCCCAAAAGGGTTGTTTCATGTGCGTTTCAGACGGTGGAAGCAAGAACAACGGGCAAGTGACCGGGGATAAAATTTTATGAATGCCGGAATTTGTGATTCCGGAAGGTTCCGTCAAATTTCATTTCAGGTAGCGGCAGCGGTACTTGAACAGTGTTCGTCCACCGTACCTTTGCACACGAAACAAACCTGCGGCGCATGTCGGGGCGAAGATGGTATCATCCCGTTAGAACTGGAGTACGGCTGGATAAAAAAGGTTGTGAAACCAATATAAAGGAAGCTCGGCAGAGCATGGTTATAAAAGTAATCGGGCTATCATGCAGGAGGAACTAATCCACCCGCTTTTGTGGCGGGTGGATTCATCGTAGTCATTCCGTACCTCTCTTGCTTAGGACTGTTAATTGGTCGGGACGGTCAGGAAACCAATAAGCATCGCTGTCGAGGTACACGCATCTGCCACCATTCCAAGGCTTCCCGAAAGCCAGTACCTCCATAGGGCCGAATACTACTCCGTAATCGTTTGTAAACGCCACCATGTCACCCACAGCCAAATCGTTATCCGTGTCCATGACTTCGGAAAGGCGATTGTAAAACTCTATACCTTTGGCTTCACGTTCTGCTTTCCATTGCAAAAAATCCTCTTTGTGACTTATGGTTCTGCCTATCGGCGACAGTTCCGAAGGCAAAACCTCTGTTCCCAAAGAGTCAGTCGCAATCCGAATGATGCTGTCATCTTCAATGTGTTCCGGCGCAAAAACTACACGGTAAGCCCCCTCGGACAAGCCGTTGTCCGGGTCGTGCCAATAAAGTAAATTCCCTGTCTTGATAAAATCGTATTTTCCCATTGTCTTTTAATTTATTGATTATTTATTTCCCTTTGTTCCAAGCCTTCCGGCTTGCTGCAAGGTTAGTTTTTACGTGCGATATCCGACGGCGGAAGCAAGAACTGCGAACAAGGAACCGCCGATGAAATTTTATGAAATACCGTAATCTGTGATTTCGGAAAGTTTGCGTCAAATTTCAGCAAGGTAGCCCTGCGATACTTGGTCTGCCGTTCGTCCGCCGTACCTTTGCACGATAAAAACAACCTGTGGCGGTACCGGGCTTCGAGGAAATGAAATAGTGAGTCAACAACGGTATATAAAAGGGTAGGTAAATACAAGCGTCTGTTCCCTCATGGCTTATAAACGGTGGAAATCGCTACCGGAAGATGGGTTTTCGGACAAAATATAATCGTGATAATGAAAAAATGATTATATTACCAACAAAATGTCCGATATGACCCTATGGAGAATGGGTTAATAAGCGAGAGATTATAGGTTTCCCCACATTCTCGTACAACGAGATATGCGAGGCTTTGCCGACACTATCCGTACAGGTAATGTCCGATGAACTGTACCGATTAGGAAAGTAATACAAAAGGTATGGCAACAATGACCGTAATATGAACAACCACCCGTCCCGATTGGCAGGTGGTTACCCGATATAACTTCCGCTGTCGGTATCAGGCGGCCATGCGCTTTCGAATGAGGCCGACGTTCTTTTGCACGAGCTTTATAATACGGTCGTGGTATTCCGTATTCCGGTTGCACAGTCCTCTCGACTGCAACACCTTGAATGTTTGGAGGCTCAATTCTACGGTCTCCACCCGTTTGTCCTCTACCCTTGCGGAGAATACCAGCGTGTCGGGCTTGAGATAATATTCGCATTCTCCGACACAATGGTGCAACGCATTGCCTTCTTCGTAATAGGCTATTACGCTGTCCAACACGCGAATGATTATCGTACCGTCCGTAAATTCCAATCCGAAAAATTTCCCTTTCAACTCTCGGAAACGGGCTTCGTTCCGCATCGCAATTTTTATCTGCTCCTTGCGCTCTTCCTGCTTGCGGAGAATACGTACCTTTTCTTGGTATTTGTCGTGCTCGGCGCATAAATCGGCAGGGCAGACATAATGGGCGTTGTGCAAGTCCTTGCCGCACCTGTCGAGCATACGCAGGTAATCGACCCATATTCCCATGTCCGTTATCCGATAATTCCGGCGCAACACGATTTTGTAGGACGGCCAACAGAAATCCAAATCCTGCGGGTGGTCGATGAAATGCTTGAGGTCGCGTTTGCGTCCGCTTTTGAGTATCGTTTCCACCCGGCTGTCCAACAGCAGGGCTTTCATCAGCTTTTGTGGGGCAATGTCAGTGAACGAGCCTTTCAGGCCGTTGCGCCTTAATTTCGGAATAACCTTATATTTCGGATAGATGTAGCAATCCGAAATATACTGGTAAGTGTAGTTGTCGTTCCGCAGTTCCAATCCTGACCCGTACAGAAAGCAATCCAGGTAACGCCCCATTGTCCGTTGTAAGGCTGTCAGAGCGGTCTTCCCATTCTCGGCCAACCAGTACCTCGCCACTTCGTACACATCTGTCCGTGCGTTCTCGCCTTTGTAGTAATAGGCATTTATCCTGAAAATTCTTTGTACCTGCAATCCGTCCTGCGTGGTGATGACCGAAAAATAGCTCTTCTCTTCCGTCTTTCGGCAAAGCGTGTTCTTGAGTGTCAATCGTGCGTTGCAATTCGGACAGGTGCAATGTTTCGTTTTCGTCTCATTCCACCGATGACCGCAATCAAGACAGGTCGTCCGTCCGCTCGGCGTCCGAAATGCAAAATGCTTGACGGTATGCCGGAACGCCCATTCTTTCTGTCGTTCCGTAATTGGCAGTAACCGCCCATTGGCGGCTACTACCTGATGCTGAAATTTCGTCCGTGCTTTCATACCTAAAAATCGAAAAGCGAGGGTTCCGATTGACTTGCCTGTGCCGGCTTGGGTTTGCTATGGCGTTTCTGTATCTTGCGCATTTCTTCTTCCTGATAGGCTTTAAGCGCATCCTTTCTCGCCTGCGCCTTTTCTTCTTCGGTCAATTCTACCTTGTGATTGACCACGACACCGCAACTGATAGGCTTACCCACGTCAATGTTGTCTTCATCGTAGTAGTGAATGGCGAGCGACCATACCTCGTCGTCGGTCATACCACAGCACCCGCTGGCTTTTACTTGATTGAGAATGAACGTAATGCAGTCGTCTAAATTCTTGTTCACTTTGGCATACGACACGGCGAAAAGTTCGTCAGTCTGTGCCCTGCCGTCCAAGTACCTCTTGATTGTCTCCTTAAAATGTTCCGTTCCTTTCATCGTCTTGGGATTTTGAGATTAGAAATGATAGTCAATGACACCTCCGATGTAGAGTTCCGTGCCGGGCTTAAGTTCGCATACCCGTCGCAGGAACTCGTAAGATTGTTCGGCATAGGACTGTAAACCATCTTCGTCCATATAGAACCAGTAGTCGGTATCGAGTGGGTTTTTCAGGCACTTTTCGAGTTGATAGACCGGGCCAATCCAGTCCTGCACGCTTTCGGGGGTAACGGCTTCTGCCTTGCGTTGAATGTCAGCGACAAAATCCTCTCTCCATTGTTCCTCTCTGCCGTTGTAACGTATGGTATCCTCGGAGATAAGCTCGAACATGCCTTTGGGCAGAATGTTGTTTACCAAGTTGTCGATATGGAACTTGCGTTCTTCCTCGTCAATCTCGGCGCAATAGTCGAAGAAACTGCCGTCGCCTTGCGTGAGAGTGTCCTCGTTCAGGTAGTTGTCCTTGTTTACCCGTGTTTTGGTAATTTGAAAAATCTTGCTGTGCATAACATTAATTTTTAATTAGTTAAACTTTGTTTTCCCTCTTTTGGAAGCTCTTTCGGCTTCCTCGGCGGGATGATTTTACATGCAGGTCAGACAGCGGGGAAAGGACGGAAAGGCAAGGAAAACGGCCGGGGGATTTAATGGAATACCCAAATCTCCGATTTGCGGAAGGCTGCCATCAAATACACTGGCCGGTTAGCGCAGCGGTACTTGACACCCGAACGACCGCTGTAACTTTGCATGGAAAAATCTCACCGGCGAGGATGGCCGGCGGCGCAACAAGGGAATGGCTAATCCGGAGAAATGTTAAAACAGGCAGTAACCGGTGATTACCGAGCATACAAAAGGTAGTAGTACCGTTATAACAGTATGGCAGTAGCCAGCAAAAAAGTCCCTGCAACCTGTATCACAGATTGAGGGACTTCGATGATTGGAATTTCAGTTACATTCAATCCACAATTTGGAATTGGTAAATGTTACAATAAGCACTATTGCTGTCTTGTTGCCACTGTTCGACCATTGCGTTCACATCGTCTTCCGATTGTACGCTTCTCTCGAATATATCTTCGAGATATTCATAGAGTGAAGGCAGGTCGCTGAAACACTCGTGATAATATTCTTTGTCGGGTGTGTACATATCGACCAGGTATTTGTCGGAGAAATATTTGCCGTCCCGGTCATTCGTTTCATACATCTCCATTCCCGGTTCCTCCGTCTGATAGAAACAGCGGATTGAAGGAAATTTTTCACATACCAAGTCGAACGTCTCGACACATGGCGCCCATGCGGTTTCCGTTGTAAATCTCAATGTGTCGTCAATCATCTCCAAACCGCTCCACGCTCCACGGCATTGTATTGTATTCCAATCGCTCCCCAGAGCGTCTACCAGACATCCCAGCCATGTAGTTCCAAAACCGTTTTTTACGGACGGTTTTTCCCGTTCCTGCAATCCTTTCATCAATTCGTAAAGTCCTTTCACTTCTTTTGCGTCGCCCTCTATGACATACGCTGTTGAGCACCAATTCGGCATAATCGTAATTTTTAATCAGTTAAACATTGTGTTTTTCTTTCCCTTTGTTGGAAGCCTTTCGACTTCCTTGTCGGGATTGATTTTACATGCAAGTCCGACAGTGGGAAAAGGACAGGAAAGGCAAGTAAATGGCCGTAGATTTTACGGAATACCCAACCCGACGACCTAAGAAGGAGGGGAACTGAAAGGCCATCTTCGATTTGGGAAGGCTGCCGTTCAATCCATGAGCCGATTAGCACAGCGGTACTTGACACCTGCCCGACCGCTGTATCTTTGCATGAGAAAATCTCACCGACAAGGATGGCTAATGAGGCGATAAAAGAAGAAAGTAAAAAGGAAATGACCGGACAGGGATATATAAAGGCGTGAAACAACGGCTTAAAAAAGAAAGTTCTGTAACATGCCGGACATGGAATATAACAGGAAGATACCGTTGTAAGTTAAAGCTCCCAAAACCTGCTTTACAGGATCGGGAGTTTATTTCAGCATGGAAGCAGTATTCTACGTAGAAGATTAACGCATGGAGTCTGTATGCCTCTGAAAATAATCTTGCAGGGATTTATAACGGTTGGGAATGGTCGCATTTTCATTGAACCCGTTCAGGCAATGAAGTAAAGCCTTTTCGAGCGAGACGTATCGACGGCTGAAAGTCTGTATATTATCCAAGCAATAGGCTTCCAGAGCATATTTGAACGGTGCGAGGTTTTCAGGCTCTTTCCGAATCTTTACATGCCACAGGAAGTACAACTGAAGCATGAAACTGTCGGATTCGCCTACCTTCATCAGGTGTTCTTCATCGAGCAACCGTCGAACAAGCTCCGGGGTAAGCCGACAATCGCCCTTCCGGTAATACTTGCATTTCGCCGTATGGTAGGCCGCAAACTGTTCGATTTCTTGTTCCGTCAGCCGGTGTTCTTCCGGATAGAATAGCCGTACTTCATAGTCCGTAACAACGATTTTTTCTTCTCCAAACTGGTATTCATACGTCTTTGCGGCGGGACAAACCGCATTCGTGCCACCTTTATTCACGATTTTGAATTTGTCAATGTAGCAGTAGGCGTACCGGCTTTCTTTCTGCCATTGCGCCACCAATTCATTTACCTGTTCTTCGGTTTCGACGGGCTGCCCGAACACCTTTCCAAGCCACTCGAATACGGTCGGGAGTTCGACGAAATACTCCATCATGAACTCGTCTTGAGGCGTGAACAGTTCGATACGGTACTTTTCCGGGAAATATTTGCCTTCACTGTCATTTGTCTCGAACAAGACGGTGGCAGGATTTTCAGCCCGGTAGTAGTTCGTAAGGGAGGGAAATTTCCTGCAAACGAGGTCGAATACCACAGGACGGGGCGACAGTATCGTTTCTACCGTAAACCGTAAGGTGTTGCCTTTCCTTTCGAGATTGTACCAAGCCCCTTGACAATTCACGGAATACCATTCGTACCCCAGAGCAGCCAAAAGACAGCCCAGAAAAGTCGTCCCGAAACTGTTTTTAACGAGAGGCTCTCTCCTGTTTTTCAATTCATTCATCAGCTTGTAAAGCTCTTTCACCTCGTTTGTGTCGCCCTCTATGACGTACACGCTTTTGCATCTGTTTTGCATAGTCTGTAAATTTTGAGTTTTTGAATTATTCTTATCCCTTTTATCGGAGCCTTTCGGCTTCCTCGGCGGGATTGATTTTACATGCAGGTCAGACAGCGGGGAAAGTACGGATAAGGCAAGTAAACAGTGAAAGGATAGAGCGGAATACCCAAATCTATGATTTGCGGAAGGCTGCCGTGAATATCCGGGAACCGTTAGCGGAGCGGTACTTGACGACCGGACGACCGCTGTACCTTTGCATGGGAAAATCTCACTGACGAGGACGACCGATGGTGCAATAAAGAAAGGAAGTAAAAAGGTAATGACCGGACGGGATATAAGGGGAATGGAATATGGAGTTAAAAAAGAAAGAGTGCAAAGAAATGACTCCTTGCACTCTGCAGGAAATTAAAAAAAGCATTTGTCTATCAATGAATCAAAACAACTATTTCATTATCATGATTCCACGATAGAAACAAATCAGATATAGACATTCAACATGAGATATAGACATGCCTTTTGGTCTTTGGCGTTATGGTTTAAAAACTCTACTTGAATTTTATCTTCACGGGCCAGCCACCCGATGGCGCTGTCTAACTCCAAGTCGTTAAAACCCGTTTCTTTTTTTAGTTCTTGCAAATTCCATTTGCGCTGATGATCCTGGTTCATCAGTCTCCAAAGTATTCCGGCGTTTTCACCGATAATGTATTTATCCATGATTTAAGCCTGATTTGCGACATACAACACCCCGTTTTTTCTCTCGATACGTACTTTGCCTTCACGGGCAAGCCATCCGGCCGCGAGAGCTGTGTCGTCCGCGCCCAAATTCAATTTTCTCGCGAGTTCCGCGATGGCCACGAATCCGGTCTCTCCGAGTTTCTGTAAAACCGTCCCGGCATTGTAGCCTATATTTATCTTTTCCATAAAAAATTGTATTAAAACCATATCAAATATATGTATTCTTTTAATTGGCCGGTTTGAATTTTCAAACACTTTGCCATTTACCCCCCCCATTAATATTATTTAACATAAAAAGAGTATAAAACAGGAGTGTTTCACCCTGTTTCCACCCTGTTCAAGGGGGATACAAGCAGGTTAAACAGTAAAAATGAGAAACGGACTTGGAGCTGTTTTGAACGAAAATACATCTCAATTAAATATGCAAATCCTCCGGTAGAAATACCACCGGAGGATCTGTATATTTTGTAAACGATGCTAAAAGATGTATTGTATTCCGACCTGGTAGCCTATGTACATCTGCTGCAACCGATCATTGCTTTTCTTCTTCCAAAGGTCATGGTCGGGAAGCAATGCTTCCGCGTCCACGGACTTGGATGTAAAGTAGTTCAGGCTGACACCGCCGAAAAGATTATAATGTGTCTTTATCCTGAATGACGGGGCAAGCAGATAACCCACGTTGATAGAAGAATTGTCGGAAGTTGCTCCTATTGTCATGGCCTTTATCTCGTTATTGATGAAAAACCATTTGCAGACGGGGATATGGATGCCATAACCTGCCTCCGTTACCATCTTGTCGTCCTCCCCGGTCTTGTGGTTGAAGCCTACACCCAGGATTCCGTAGGTGTATTTTCCCCCGGAACGAAACGACACGATCGTGTTTCCCAGCACGTCATAAGTGACCGCGATTCCCTTCTCACCATTCTTTATCAGGTTTATCAAGCCTATCGGGAAATCACTCTCCTCGGCGATGTTGATTAAGGTCGCGAACTGTACGCCGTTCACTTTCCTTGCGATGTTCAACAACCCGGCGAATTGTACGCCCTTGACATCTTCCGCCTTGTTCACCAACCCTGCAAATTGCACGCCTCGATAGTCCGAGGTGATGTTTGTTATACCAGCAAGGGCCAATCCCTTGCCCTCCTTGCCGATATGGTTGGATATGCCGGCGAACTGCACGCCTTTGGCCGTGCCGGATACGACATTGCTGAATCCGGCCAGCGTGAAATTGTTCTCGTTTCTTGAAACGCCTACCAGCAGGTTGACCGACGCGCCGTTGGTATATTCATTCGCTTTCGTACCGTTCGTACTCAAAGGGTATGTTAGACCAAACTGAAAGGGACTGAACAATGGTTTTTCTTGGGCAAATAACCGTATTCCGGAAAACAAACAAAATGCAATAACAAAAAGATATTTTCTCATGCCAAAATCAAAATTCACTTTTGCGTATTTATACAACATTCTTTTCTTCGCTGAACTTTTTCTCCATAGGCCGGATAAAGGACCACGTGGAATGGATTACACGCCACTGCCCGTCATCTTCCTTTTGATATACCTCGATGCAATTATATTCCATGTCGATGAGATTCGTTTCGGCAAAAAGCTGGTAGGTAAGTACCGCCATATCCTTGCCGACCTGTACACGAGGACTACGGAAATCGTAGCTGTCCGCATGAAGTTTGCCCTCGATGGTTTCCAAAAACCGGGTTATCGTCGCATGGTCGTCCACCCGCTCGGTAACTACCGCATCGAAATAAGTGAAACTGCGTTTGGACCAAAGCCGTTCATAGCCGGACGTGTCCCCCTTGAACCATTTGTCAAGGGCCGATTTCTCCAAACCGATAATGTGTTCCGCAAGTTCGCATTCCTCCGCTGTGTATTGTTGCTCGTAAAAAGGCTTCTCTTTTGTTGTCATAGCTTTAATATTATGGTTTTTACATGTTTTGCAATATTTCTTTTTCTTTCCCGGACAAAGAGGCAACCACAATATCATAGGACTGCTTTACAAGCTCCTTTATTGTTTTGTCCGGGACGTCTTTATCAAAGAAAACACTGATCCAATGTTTCTTATTCATGTGGTAGCCCGGTCTGATTCCTTCGTACCGGTCTTGTAATTCTTCTATTTGTTCCGTCTTGCATTTTATATTGCAAAAATCGAACGTGTCGATGTTCACGAAACAGAACCACTTGTCGAGAACATAAAAGACAAGCAGGTTCCGGTCATACTCGGAAGTGGCCTTTCCGAAAGGCATCTTGTCGTGTACTCCCTTGAATGAAAGGCAGTACGTCCTAAAATCTTCTATATTCATCCTGTTTTCTATATCTCAATTATGCTGCAGAATAATCATGATAATTAAAATTTTGCAAAGATAATCCATTCTCATTTATCCCTTATGGCGAACATTACCGGGATAACATTTTTTGTGTTTCTTCCGTAATAGTAGGTACGTACAATATTAAAAATCAGCTATAGAATCCATTCGTGAACGGACAGCAAAACATGCCTAAATAGTACCACAAGCCCCTGAAAAAGGATAGAAAATAAAGCAACGAATAAAGTGAAGTGCACCAAAAAAAATTTATGTCTAACTTTTGGGGTGTACTTCACTTATAGACAGCTTGTTTTACTCATACTGCCATCCGAAACCTTTTCCGAATGGGCAGTTCCCTCAAGAGGCAAAAAACTTATCGGACAGCCTCCTTCTAAGCGAAAGTTATCCGAACAAGAGATAAATCACCGCGGCCAGCAGGGCACTGACCGGGATAGTCAGCACCCAGGCCACGACCAGGCTCCGGGTTACTCCCCAGCGGACAGCCGACAGGCGCTTGGTAGCGCCCACGCCGATGATAGCCCCGGTGATGGTATGCGTGGTACTGACAGGGATTTTGAGAAATTCCGTCAAATAAAGCGTGAAGGCCCCGGCCGTTTCCGCCACCACCCCTTCGAGAGGTGTCACACGGGTGATACGGTTCCCCATTGTCTTGACAATCTTCCAGCCCCCGGACATGGTTCCGAGCGATATGGCAGTGAAGCAGGAGAACGCCACCCAGTTGGGCAAATCCTCGATGCTGTCGATGCCCATGCCCAGTCCCTCGGAGTGGGAGCAGATCAGGGCGGCGGCAATGATACCCATCACCTTCTGCGAGTCGTTCAAACCGTGCCCGATGCTGAACAGGGCGGAGGAAGCGAGCTGCAATCTCTTGAACCACACTTCGGCCGTGTGGGGACGGGCCCGGCGGCACAGGTGAAGTACCAGCAGGGTGAAACCGAAGGCCATGACCATGCCGATAACGGGAGCCAGAAAGATGAACGCCGCGATTTTCAGGATGATGCCCGCCTGGATGGACTGGAAGCCGCTGGCCATGATGGCCGCCCCGGCAAAACCGCCGATAAGCGTGTGCGAGGAGGACGAGGGGATGCCCTTCCACCACGTGAACAGGTTCCAGAGAATGGCGGCAACCAGCCCGGAAAGGATGACCGGCAAGGTTATGTATTGCTCGAACACCGTCTTGGAAACGGTGTTGGCAATGCCGAAACCGCCGATGATGTACTTGGCAATGAAGAACGCCACGAAATTGAAGAACGCCGCCCACAGGACGGCCTGGAACGGGGTGAGCACCTTGGTCGAGACGATGGTGGCGATGGAGTTGGCCGCGTCGTGAAAACCGTTGATATAGTCGAACAGCAATGCCAGAACGATGATTATTACTAACAATTCCATAGGAGACCGTTCCGTTTAGGCATATTTGACAATCAGGTTTTTCAGGGCCTTGCCCACACGTTCGGCGGCATCCGTCGTTTTTTCCAGCTCCTGCATCACTTCCTTTATCTTGATAATCTCGATACAGTCCTTTTCTTCCCGGAACAGCCGGGTGATGAACTGCTCGTAAATATCGTCCGCGCGGTTCTCCACCTCGTGTAACCGGAAGCAGTAGTCACTCAACCGCTCCGGGTCCTTCCTGAAGGTTTCCAGTTCCTCCACGGCCCCCACGATACATGAAGCGGCCTGTCCTATCAGGCCGGCAAGCTCCTTTCCGCTTTCGGGAATGGTGTCGGGATTGTAAATAGTGATGCGTTTGGAAGAACTGTTGATGTAGTCCGTCACGTCGTCGATGGAAGCGGCAAGGTCGTGGATGTCCTCCCGGTCGAAGGGGTAATGAACGTCTTGCCGAGTTCCTTGAAGATGCGGTTTATTTGCCGGTCTCCTTCAAGTTCCACTTCCTTGATCCTCCGGTTGTATTCAGCTCTTTTCTCCGAGGAAATGTGTCCGAGACTTTCGGTCAGCAGTTCGGAAGCGGACAACACGGTGTGTGACAGGTCTCGCAGCATCGGAAAGAATTTGACCTCTTTGGGGACGAAATAGTTTAACAGCGAATTTTTCATAATCGGATTTTTTATTTGTTATTTTTCAGTTTGACTCTCAATACTTCAATCACTCCCGGCAGCAGGGAAACGACGATGATGGCCACCAGCAGCAGGTGCAGGTTGTCCTGTACCACGGGAAGGTCGCCGAAGAAATAGCCGGCAAGGCAGAACAGACCGATCCACAACATGCCGCCGACAAGATTGTACAGCATGAAATAATAGTAATTCATTTTTCCCATGCCTGCCACGAACGGGGCAAAAGTACGCACGATGGGGACAAAACGGGCGATGATAATAGTCTTCCCGCCGTATTTCCTGAAAAACTCGTGTGTCTTTTCCAGGTGGCTCTGCTTGAAAATCCTGGAGCGGGGATTGCCGAACAGCCTTTCCCCGAAGAAACGGCCGATCATGTAATTGCAGGAATCGCCCAAGACGGCGGCTGCAAACAGGACAAGCATCAGCAGCCCGACGCGCAGGGGGACATCGGGCATGGCCGTGACGGCCCCCGCCACGAACAGGAGTGAATCTCCCGGAAGAAACGGCGTCACCACCAGTCCTGTCTCGCAAAAGATGATAAGAAACAGGATGGCATACGTCCAAAGGTGATACTCCTGCACGATGCTTACCAGATACTTGTCGATATGCAAGATAAAATCAATTAGAAACTCCATATAATGCTATCTTTCAGTATTGTTATGGCTAATGGCATTTCCTAAATGCCAACAAAATAATGACAGTCGATTTTTTCTCGTGATCCGGCGGCAATCAGAAATTGCCGGCCTGCAGGTTGTCGAGGAACGCCTCCGCTTCATTTCCCGTATAGTAGAAGATGGGAGACGCGGTCTCGTAAGTGTAAGGGACGTACCGGGACAGTTGCACGGCGGCAAACCTGCGGTCTCGGGAGGCCATGTAATCCAACCTCGCGTTCCCCTCCGTTTTCACCGCTATTCCCTTGGGGGATGCGAAATCTTTCGTTTCAAGTATCTCGCACAAATCGGACAGCCTGTCCACGCTCAAGAAACGGCTTCCTTTCTTCACCACGCTGCCGGTCGGCGCGTAAACCAGATGCTTGCTCCCTTTCTGCAGCCGGATAAGGCCGGCAATGAAAAGAAGGGAGCCGCAGACCAGTGACAACGGACCTAAAACAGAGGACGCATCGTCCGTTTTCAGGGAATAGAGCAGGACAACGGCCCCTGCCACGCAGAGAGAAACAGAAATGAGGACGGATGAAATATCGGTAGTTTTCTTAATATCGGGGTGTGCCGTCGAAAACAACGTCTCGGCAGCGGAAGTAACTTGTTCCATAATATGATTGAGTTTTTATTTTTTGCTTGTTTAAATGTTTAATTGTTCGTGGGAAAAAGGGTATGTACCTTTCACTTTCGGGCACAATCCACCCTTTCATAAGGTAAAAACGGCAAAAAATAAAACGCTAAATAAGGATACGCCTCATTCCGAAGATATAATGGTCGCGGGCATCGTTCCAACTGAAACAGCGGGACGTGTCATACACACGGGTATGGCTGCAAGTCAGCTTAGCCATGCAAACCGCCATATTCCGTAACAAGAGCCTAAAGGAATGAAATGTTTTGAAGGATATAAACCGATACATGCTTTTTACCGGCGCGTTGATGCGGTAAGGCATGTGGTGGATCTCACCGGTGATATCGGTCAGTCTTTTCTCTTTACTTTTCAGGACATGGGCCTCCATATCGGTTCCCCTGTCGGCACTTCCGGTCAGGGCCGGTATGCCGCACTCCCTGTCCGTTGAGACATCGCCGGAGGGGGTATGCACTAACCGGCCGTGAAACAACACGACCGACAGCATCAACAATATGACCGCTATGTATCCTTTCATCTTTTATTTTACGGAGTGCAAAATTAGTAATTAGATGAAAAATATTCTGTTTCCTACGGTAAATTTAACAAATAAAAAAACACTCTGTCTGAACGTACCTTTTCCGATGGAAAAATGCTCCACAGTAGAGTGTGATATTGTCATTTTGATAACGACACCCATATTTCAACAGCCTCGTAACCACCATCCTTACCTATTACGCATTCACAACGCTGATGCAGACGGTTGATGTCACCCTTTATATAGCCCCGAATAAAACAATAAAATAATCTTCACTCAAAGCTATACCTTCGCATGGGAAATCTCGCCGACAACGGCTGCCAACAATGCAATAAGGGAGGAATAGAGGGAATAAAAGATTAAAAAAGGGGGGTATATCCTTCTTTGCAAGGAACGGTTACAAAAGCGAAGCATGAAGTGCGGAATAGGAAGGTTGCCGATATACACCCGATACGAGTAATCGCATGGAACAGCTTACGGGTGAATGTACAACGGGTATTTTTCAGGGCATTTTACATGGGATTGCATGATGGTTCTTCTTACCTATCCTGCACTCGCTTCACTATTCCGATGCTCGCTTCATACAGTACCCACATGGGCAGGGCTACGAGCGAAAGGGTAAACACGTCCGAAATGGGCGTAATAACCGCGGCGACCACAAGGATAATCACAACGGCGTGTTTCCGGTAGCGGCGCATGAAATCTGCCGAGAGAAAACCTAATTTGGCGAAAAGCCACGAAAGAACCGGTATCTCGAAGACGATGCCCATCGCCAAACACATCATCACCAGTGTCGAGATATACGAGTCGAGTGCTATCAAATTATCCACTTCGCCGCTTACCTGATACGTTCCCAAAAAGCGGAATGTCAGCGGGAAAATCAGAAAATAACTGATGAGTACCCCCAAAGAGAACATCACGTAACCTCCTCCGACCATCCGTGTGACGTACCGCCGTTCGTTCTCATACAATGCCGGGGAGACGAAACGGAACAACTGGTAGAGGATATAGGGTGAGGCGCACAGCACGCCGGCACACAAAGCCGTCTTCATGTGGATAACGAACTGCTGCGCCAATCCCGTATTGATAAGCCGGACGGAAAACGGCTCTACGGCATTGCCTGCCCATGCCGCCATACGGTCGAGCAACCGGTAAGTAACAAACCCGTCATCTTTCGGTGCAAGTACGACAGTGAAAAGTTCCTCCTTGAAAAAGAACGCCGTAATGCCGAACACGACGGCCACGGCGACAATCTTCACGATTGCCGTCCGTAGCACGTCTAAATGTTCCCAGAAAGATTGTGCATCCGTATCTGTCGCCATAAAATCATTCTTTCCGTTCGGGTTCTTTAATCTCCTTAACTTCTTCAATCTCTTTCTCTACGTCGTTCATTCCCTCTTTGAAAGAGCGGACTCCTTTACCGATTCCCTTCATCAGTTCGGGAATCTTCTTGCCGCCGAAAAACAGCAGCACGACCAAAGCGATCAGCAGCACTTCCTGCATACCGATTCCGCCGATAAACAGTGGTGTCATCATTTTTTATCTTTATTTTGTATGTTCTGATTTTCAGCTATTTTTCTTCCTCGAATGTAAATTCCAGACGGCTGTCCATCTCATCAAAAACCGTCAAGTCCGAAATCACTTTCCCTATCGGGATAATCCGCATGGTCAATTACCCCATATCCGGGTTGTCGGCTTTGGCATAAAAGATGGTTATCGTATTGTTGACGGACAATAGGTGATGTCGCCGTTCTCGAAATGAAGCTGTCCACTCTTGCCGTACTCAACGAATCACTGATGCCGTCTGTTCCCGTCTCTTTGTCGGCTGCTCCCGTAACTTTCACCAACAGACCGTATTTTTTACCGCCCGAGCCAATTCGTCGCAGAGCAGGTCGGAGTTTCCTCCTCTTCGCAGAGAGGAGGAAATAATCAATACATTCTTTTTCATCGCCGATTTTATTTTTCAGACATCCTTTCCACAGCAGCTTCCTCATCCCCGGCCCCGACAGTTCGGAACCACTCCGTAATTCTTCCGTCCAACCGTTCCGCACTCATCGAACGAACGTGCGACAAGCCGAGCATTTCTCCAACCTCCTCGGCATGGCTTTCTCCGGCCATCCTGCTAAACTCCGAATCATAACGTCCGGGAGTTCCCGCATCGGTACGAAATCCTGCAACCCGTTTTCCTGTGAAATCGGACTGGGCGATATAGCTCATCAAAGGCGTCGCCACATAATCCGACCATACGGGACCGCCGAGAAGTATCAGATCGTATTTCGACAGGTCGGGCAATGAACCGCGCAGCTCCGGCAAATTACCGGATTCACGTTCCTCCACGGCACGACAATGGGTATCGTTGCTATCCGAGGGGTAAGGAACAGCAGGTATAATCTCGTAAATATCGCAATGGAGCATCCGCTGCATCCTCTCCGCCACGCCTTTGGTGGTACCCGACCACGAATAATAGACGATCAGTACATTCGTGTTTTCATCCGGTGTCACCGTTCCGGAACCCAAATCGAGTTCCTCTTTCTGACAAGCTGTTACGCTTATCGCCTGCATAATCAAAAGCAGGTATAACGCTATCTTTTTCATATCTATGTTCTCTATACTTTTTCTTGCATACTTTTATAACCACGAGTGTCAATCCAGCTCACCATACTTTTTATCCGAGACAGGCTCCAGCCAGTTGGTCTTGTCCTTGGGGGTATAATAGCCCACAGACAGATGAGAGAACCAACTGTCGTGTGCAGCTCCGTGCCAATGTTTCACTCCGGGACGCACAATTACCACATCGCCCGGAAGAAGCGGCTGAGGTTTCTTTCCCTCTTCCTGATACCAGCCCCGTCCGTCTGTCACCAGCAGGATTTGTTCGGAGGAATGAATGTGCCAGTTGTTCCGACATCCCGGCTCGAAAGTGACATTATCCACGGACATCGGATTCTTTTCCGTCGGAGAGAAGAACGCCTTGACATAGCTTTTTCCAGTGAAATAACCGGCGTATGCCGTATTGGGCTCGCCGAGGCCGAACATTGTTTTTGAAGACACACTGCCGGAAACATCATCTTTATATACTTCCATAGCCTGTGCAAATACCGCCCATCCTTTAGGCCATCCGGTATAGAACGCGAGTTGGGTGATGACTTCCACCATTTCCTGCTTCGTTACCCCGTTCCCCTTTGCCTTTTGCAGATGTCCTCTCAAGGACTGGTCGGTAATACCGCTACCCATCAGAGCAGCAACGGTAATCAGGCTGCGGTCACGTGCGGACAGTTCCTTTTCTCGCGACCATATCTGACCGAACAGGATGTCGTCGTTTATCTCCGCGAACTTCGGGGCGAAATCGCCTAAATAGTCCCTGCCGTCCGTTACCTTTTTCTTCTCGCTTACCGCTGAGGACTCTTGGGCGGACAGAGAGGTCGATACGCCGCACAACGCCATGATTGCCAGCGCAAGCACAATGATTTGTTTCTTCGTTTTCATATCGGGTTATCTTATAAAGTTAGTAAATACAGGAGTTTCCTGTTCGGGGAGGGCTATCCCTGCCTTGTCTGCCGCCTGCTTGCAACGCAGGAAGTAGGCCATGTTGCGTGCCAGCACGCGCATCGTCCATAATCCCTCCTTGTCCTGGCGGACTTCATCGGGCGTATCCCCGTGTACCATATTCCAATAGACGGAGGATATGACCGGCATCTGGTGCAAGGTGAAATATTTGTTGAGCCGGTCGAACGTCGAGGTCGTTCCCGCACGCCGTGCCGACACGACTGCCGCCGCAGGTTTCAGGTAAAATGCCCGGTTGTCGTTTCCTACAAGTTCCGAGATAAAGGCCCTGTCCATGAAGGCAGTCAGAGAACCGTTGGCAGAAGCGTAATAAACCGGGCTGCCGAAGATGAATCCGTCCGCCTGCCTTGCCAGGGGAAGGAACTCCTCTACTTTGTCGTTCTTGACAAAGCACTTGCCTGTCCGTTCGCAGCCATGGCAGGCTATGCATCCGGCAATCGGCTTGTTGCCTATCCAGAAGATTTCCGGTTCGATGCCTTCCTTGCGCAAGGTATCCGCCACCTCGGACAATGCCGTATAGGTGCAGCCCGTCCGGTTCGGGCTGCCGTTTACTAAGATTACTTTCATTGCAGGCTCATTTTCAGGATTTCCATAATATCGTTTTTCGCCAACGGAATCCAAGCGTATTCCACATGCTCGGTCGCCACGCAATGTTCCGCCATATCTTCGAAATGCTCCGTACCGATACCGGCTTCTTCCAATGACTTGGGAAGGGGCAGACTATGCAGAAACTCTTCGGTCGCCTCTATTGCTTTTGCGGCAAGGGCCAAATCGTCCCCGTCATTCATTCCCCATACGGTACGGGCATAACGGGCGAAACGCGGGGTAACGGTTTCAGGGTGTCTTTCCAACACATGGCGCATCCAGCGCGGGGTAAGGATGGCCAGGCCCGCACCGTGCGCAATGTCGTACCAGGCGCTCAACTCGTGTTCGATGGCATGGACGCCGAATACGCAGATACCGTTGCCGTTGCACAGCGTGGCATTGTCGGCGATATTGCTTGCCCAAAGCAGCCCGGCACGTGCCTCGTAGTTGTCCGGTTCGGCGATGGCGACGGGAGCATACCGGATGACTGTCTTCATGACGCTCTCCACCAGCAGGTCGCCCATAAAGGTGCTTTTCGACACGAAGTATTGCTCCAGCAGGTGCGAAAGGATGTCTGCCGCACCCGCTGCCGTATGGTAAGCCGGAACAGTGAAACTGTAAGTGGGGTCGAGGATGGAGGCTTTGGGCAACACGTGTTGGCTGAAGAAACCACGCTTCTCATGCGTGGCAGGATTGGAGATGACACCGCCCGCATCCATTTCGCTGCCCGTGGCCGCCATCGTGGGAACGGCAACCAAGGGCAATGCCCGTTCGATGGCCGCTTCGCCTGTAATCAGCTTCCACGGTTCGCCCTCGTACAGGGCTGCGGCTGCAATCGCCTTCGAGCAGTCTATCACGCTTCCACCGCCTACCGCCAGAATCACCTCGACGCCATGCCGCTTGCAGAGTTCCGCCCCGGCCTCCACGCTCTCTAATTTCGGATTAGGCTCGATACCGGACAGCTCGTAAATCTCGCAATCCGACAGCAGTTCTTTTATCTTGTCGTACAAGCCGATGCGCTTGATACTTCCACCACCGTATGCAAACAACACTTTGTTCCCTTCCGCTTTTACGATGTCGGGCAAGTTCGAGATTTGATCCTTGCCGAAAAGAATGTTTGTTCCGATGCAATACTGAAAATTTTCCATGTTCTTTCTATTTTTAGATTGTTATACTTATTCTTCATTCAATGACTTCATATCCACTACATAACGGAAATGGGCTTTGCCCTCTTTCACATTTTGGAAAGCCTCATTCATCCGCTGTACGGGAATGACCTCCACCATCGGATAGATGCCATGTTCTATGGAAAAGTCCATCACCTCCTGTGTTTCGGCTATGCCGCCCATGAGCGATTTCGAGATGCGTGTGCCGAACGGAATCGCATTTATGTTGATGTCGGGAGCCTCCGAGGTGGCGGGTAGACCGACAATTATCAGTTCTCCTCCCACTTTCAGCATATTCATGTACTGCACGGGATCATAATGCGTGGGAATCGTCGTCAGTATGTAGTCGAACCGCCCCTGCATTCCCTCCATCTCTTCTGTATGGCTTACATTCACATAACCCGTCGCACCGAGTTCCGTGGCCAGATTGCGTTTTTCCTCCATCCGGTCGAATACCGTCACTTCCGCACCGAAAGCGATGGCATATCTTACCGCCAAATGTCCCAGACCGCCGAATCCGGCAATGGCTACCTTATCTCCCTTCTTGATATTTGCAGCTTTCAACGGTGAATAGACCGTAATACCGGCACACATGAGCGGGCCGAGCTTTTCTATCGGTGCGTCACCGGGAATGGTAATGCCGAAATGCTCATCGACGACCATTTTGTCCGAAAAACCGCATGTGGAGGCGACATCGCTGAAACCCGCCCCGCCTTCATGGGTACAGTATTGTTCGTTGTTTGCCATGCACTGCGGACATTTCATACACGATGCCTGCACCGCGCCTATGCCGATGTAATCGCCCACCTTGAAACGCGTCACATCCTTTCCGACCTGAGCGACACGGCCTACCATCTCGTGACCTGATACATTGGGATAAACCGTGTAGTCCCAGTCGTTGAAAGCCTCATGCACATCGCTATGGCAGATGCCGCAATAGAGAATGTCCGCCAATACGTCATGCCCGCCTACCGGACGGCGGTTGTACTCATAAGGAACTTGTTTACCTTGCGCGTCCATTGCGGCGTATGCCTTGACACGGATGGAATCATTTTGGGCAGATACATTGCCTGCCCCAAGCATTGTCCATATTGCAACTGCCGTTGCCACGAATAATTTGCTATTTTTCATTTTTATTCTTCATTTGGATTTTTCAAACTATTGCAGGTGCTCATGATAAAACTCGCACAATTTTTTTACCGCCGTGGGCACGTATTCCGGCTTGTCATATAAATCGACATGGGACGCACCGTCTATGACAAACAATTCTTTCCGTTCACAGGCAATGGCATCATAAATCATTCGGCTGCTCCATGCTGATTCAGCCTTGCTTCCGATAATCAACAGTGCGGGCTGGGTGAACAAATTGGCTTGGGCAATCGCGGAAAAAGCCATTTTCTTATCCGTGCTTATAAACCGCGAATATCCGATAGATCTCGGATGCCGGCCCCGTGGAGTACGATAATATTCATAGCCTTCCTTGAATGCCGCAGGCGCATTGTCATTAAATTCTTCAGGGACGGTCGGGACAAGCAACGGTTCTGCGCCCCGTGCCTCTTTCGTCCGCTGTGCAGAAACCGCCTCCAGATTTTTAATTTGGGTTTCAACGGAATTTCCCCGCATCCAGCCTTCGCGATTCACAGCACCGGCATCCGTCGCACTGACGGACGCGGCAGCCTTGATTCTCCGCTCTGTGGGGGTTACTCCCATAACGTACCCGCCTCCGATGCAGACTCCGAGCGCTCCTATACTGTTTTCGTTTACGAAAGGAAGTGTCACCAGATAATCTACTGCACACCGGATATCCTCGCATCTAACGAAAGGATCTTCCAACAACCGGGGTTCCCCGCCGCTTTCCCCGTTGTATGACGCGTCGAAAGCAAGGGCGACAAATCCATTCTTTGAAAGCTCTTTCGCGTACAGACCGGCGGTCTGCTCCTTTACGCCTCCTGCGGGATGCACGCAAATTACCGCCGGATATTTCTTCTCCTTGTCGAAGTTATCGGGATAATAAAGATTCCCCACCAATGTGATGCTTCTGTTTGGAAATGTCACTCTTTCCATACCATTCTTGTCGGATTGGATGCCGGTCTGTTCTTTTTCTGCCGTCATTCCCGGAGCTTCCTGCGCCGTGGCAGGAACGCTCATCAGCGATGTTATCGCCATAACCATTGTCATAATTCTTTTTTTCATATTCTTTTGATTTATAATATTTAGTCTTTTCCTCCTCCCAACGCCTGATATAGCGCGATGAACGAGGCTATTTCGTCATATCTGTTTTGCAGGTAGGAGAGCCGGGCAGACAGCAGAGCTTCCTGTGCCGTGAGCACTTCCAGATAATCGGACGAACCGTTTTCCATCAACAGACGGGTGGACTTCACGGTACGTTCCAACGCCGCGACCTGATTACGCTGATAGTCTGCCTTTCCTCGATAGGTCTGCACTTGCGTCAAGGCATTGTTCACCTCCATTCCGGCATCCAGCAGGGCTTGACGAAAATTCAGCTTCGCCTCTTCCTGTTGCGAGCGGGCAATCTTCAAATCCGCTCTCAACCGCCCGTTCTGAAAAAGCGGCTGGGTCAGCGAGCCGACGGCTTCTAAAAGGAGTTTGCCGGGATTGGTAATAGCTCCGGCAATATTCGTCCAGCCGGCAGTACCGCTCAATGTTATGGAGGGATAGAAGGCTGCCCGTGCCTCATTCGTGGCATAAAAGGCGGCTGCAAGATTCATTTCCGCCTGCCGTACATCGGGACGGGAGGAAAGCAACGACAAGGGGACCCCCACGGAATAGTCATCTACCCGCTGCCACTCGTCGAGCGGGCCGCTTTCTATCGCATGGGGAACATCGCCCGTCAGGACAGAGAGCGTGTTCTCGCTTTCCGATACCTGTCGGCGCAGTTCGAGCACCGATGCCGACACACTGTTATAATTCGCTTCAGCCTGCGACACGGCTGCATCCGTATATTGTCCTTCTTCCATGAAAACACGCATGGCCCTGACGTTTTCTTTCCACACATCCACCGTCTGTTCCGATACGGCCAACTGTTCCCGAAGCAAGGCAAGGCGGTAATACTCGCGTGCGATGGCGGCGATGAGTTGTGTTTGCACCGCCTGCTGGTAAGCCTCGCTGCTTTCCACCAGCACTTTCGCACGTTGCTTGGCATTGCGCAAACGACCGAACAGATCCACCTGCCAGCTCGCGGCAAGGGGGAGAGAGTATGTCTTGCCTGCCTGTGCCCCGTCGAAACTGCTTATCGTTCCTTGCGGAGCCAGTGAAAATGCCGGCAGGAATGCCAGTCTGGAAGCGGTAAACGTCGCTTCCGCCTGCTCGATACGCAGACGTGCGATACGCAAATCCGTATTATTTTCCAGCCCTTTACTAATCAGTTCCCGCAATTTCGGAGAGGTGAATACCTCGCTCCACGACCTTGTGCCGAATCCGGCTGTGCTGTCTGCCCGTGTTTCCATGTCCCGATACAGGTTGTCGGGCACGATGTCGGCAGGCCGCTCATAGTTTCTATATATGCTGCACCCGCTCAATAATGCAACCGATGTGATTATGATGAATATTCGTTTCATTGCTCATTCTCGTTTTTAGGGTTAAACGCGCTTTGTGAAGCCAGATAGCGGTTATGTTCCATCTCTACCTGCAGATCCGCCTCTTCGTGTCTGGGAGAGCGCACATACCGCTCTTGCAGGTATTGGAAAACGATGAAGAACACCGGCACCACGAAGAGCAAGGCTGTTGTACCTACCAGCAGGCCGCCCACCACGCCCGTGCCGAGCGTGTTGTTGCCGTTCGCACCCGCACCCGTGGCGAACACGAGCGGCAGCATACCGATTATCATCGTCATTACGGTCATCAGGATGGGACGGAAACGGGCGATTGCCGCGCTATATGCCGCCTCCACGATCCCCATTCCCTTGCGGCGTCTTTCCGAGGCATATTCGGTTATCAGAATGGCGGTTTTCGCCAGCAGACCTATCAGCATGATTACACCGGTCTGGAGATAGATGTTGTTCTCCAATCCGAGGAGGGTGGCGAAAAGGAAACTGCCCATCAGTCCGAACGGGACGGAAAGGATGACCGCCATCGGCACGAGGAAACTCTCGTAAAGGCAGACAAGGATCAGATAAATCAGCAAGACGCAAAGCGCATAGATGACAACGGTATTTGTTCCGCTCTGTCCGGCTTCCTCCCTTGATATGCCCCCATACTCGTATGTGTATCCGGTAGGCAATGTCCGGGCCGCCACCTCACGCACGGCCTGCATCGCTTCCCCGCTCGAATAACCTTCAGCCACATTGATATTCGTGGCAATGGAACAGAACAGGTTGAAACGGTTGGCGAGTTCCGGGCCATTGGCTTTTTTGAGGGTGATGAACTGGCTGAGAGGAGCCATGCCGTCATTGGTACGGACGAACATGCGGCGAAGCGCGAACTCGTCCATGCGGTATTCCGGCGAGGCTTGAAGCATGACACGGTACACCTTCCCGAATTTGTTGAAGTTGGAGATATAGGCCGCACCGGAGAAGTTTCCGAGCACTTCCAGCGCATGCTGTGGCGATACCCCGGCCCGTTCGCACTTGGCGGCATCCACCTGCACCTCATATTGCGGGAAGTTGATGGCATAGGAGGAATAGGCCATGGCTATCTCTTTTCTCGCGTTCAGTTCGGAGAGGAAGTTCTGGGTAATATCGTAGAACGCCTTTGTGTCGCCGCCCGTGCGGTCTTGCAGGTTCAGGTCGATGGCGTTGCCGTTTCCGTAACCGGGAATCATGCCGTCCTGCATCACGAAGATGCTGGCTTCCTTGATGTCGGCAAGCCGGGCGTTCATGCGGTCGATGACGGCGTCGATACTGTGTTCCTTCCCCTCACGTTCGCCCCAGTTTTTCAAGTTCACGTAGAACGTGCCGTAGCAGGAGCCTGTCCCGCCACCTCCGAAGCCGTCCGTCCGGCAATACTCGGCCATCTCCGGCTGTTCTTTCACGATAGCCTCAATACGGTCCATGATTTTACCCATATCCTCCAAAGAAGTACCCGGAGAGGCACTTACGCTCATTGAAATCAACCCCTTGTCTTCCTGCGGGACAAGTCCCGTGCGCATGGTTGAGAGCAGGAACACCAGCAGTACGGTCGCCACTCCCAATGAACTCCACGCAATCCAGCGACGGCGGAAGAAGAACATGACACCGCGCTTGTACTTGCCGAGCAGCGCATTGTAGGAGGCATTATAGGCAGCGCGGACACGACCGTTAAAACTTTTCGCGCTTTTCGTCCCTTCGGACGGGCGCATGAGCAGGGCGCACAATGCCGGACAGAGTATCAGGGCACTGACCATCGACAGACCTACCGACGTTGCCATCGTGACGCCGAACTGCGTGTAGAATATACCTGCCGTCCCGCCCGTGAAGGTCACGGGGACAAACACGGCCATGAATACCAGCGTGCAGGAGATTACGGCCATCGTCACGTCACCCATAGCGTCCCGCGTGGCAAGGTAGGGGGACTTGTACCCGGCATCGAACTTCGACTGTACGGCCTCCACCACAACGATTGCATCATCCACTACCGTACCGATAGCGAGTACCAGCGCGAACAGCGTGAGGATGTTGATGCTGAATCCGGCTATAAGCAGGCAGGCAAACGTCCCGACCAGTGATACGATAATCGAAAGGGAAGGAATGAGGGTACTCTTGAAATCCTGCAGGAAGAAGTAAACGACCAGTATCACGAGAATAATGGCAATGACGAGCGTCTCCACCACCTCGTGTATCGACTCGAACAGGAAATCGTTGGTATCCATGAACGTGACGAATCTCAACCCTTCGGGTAACGTCTCGCTTATCTCGTCCATGAGATCCGAGATGTTCCGGTTCACCTCGGTCATGTTCACGCCGGAGACCGGGTATATCATGAAATTCACGCCCGGATGCCCGTTGATAATCCCTTTGAAATTATAGGCACTGGCTCCCAACTCCACATCGGCCACATCTTTCAGCCGCAGCACGCTGCCGTCCTGCTCCGCACGGATAACCATGTCATTGAACTGCTCCACGTCTGAAAACCTCCCCTGCCACTTCATCGTGTATTGGAAGGCGTTGGCCGACTGTTCACCCAATTGTCCCACGGGAGCCACGAAACTCTGGCGGTTGATTACATCCGTTACGTCCTGCGGCTCCAACTCATGTTGCGCCATCACGTCGGGTTTAAGCCACACGCGCATACTGTACGTGCTGCTGTAAGCCTGCACGTCTCCCACGCCCTCCACACGTTTCATTCGTGGAAACACGTTTATCTCCAGGTAATTGGCGATGAAATTCTCGTCATACTTGCCGTTGGTGCATTCCAGCCCGGCAATCTTCAAGTAACTGTTCTGACGTTTCTGCGTGCTGACTCCCACTTGCGTCACCTCGGCAGGCAACAATCCTTGGGCTCTTGCCACTCGGTTCTGGACGTTTACCGCCGCCATGTCCGGATCGGTCCCCTGTTTGAAAAAGACGGAAATCCACGCCGAGCCGTCGTTTGTTGCGGAAGAGGTCATGTATATCATGTTCTCCACGCCGTTGATGGCCTCTTCGAGGGGCATGACCACGCTCTGCTGGACGGCATCGGCATCCGCACCGGTATAACTCGTGCTGACGTAAACCGTCGGCGGTGCGATGTCCGGGTACTGCTCCACGGGCAATGTAAAGAGCGAAATGAATCCGGCCACAAGCATCGCGATGGATATGGATATGGCCATCGCGGGACGTTTGATGAAGATATTCTTTTTCATGCCGCGCCTCCTATTTTATGTCCATACCCTCGCGCACCATCCCGGCACCTTCCGCGACAATCACATCCCCTTCGTTCAAACCGCTCTCGACGATGTACTCCCGACCGTTGTTGTCGGCATTGACCGTTATCGGGGTCGCAACGGCCTTGCCGTCCACCACCTTATATACGAGGATCTTGTCCTGCAAAAAGACCGTGCTTGATTGCGGTATCAATATTGCGTCTTCATAGACAGAGGTGAGCTGCACGTTGCCGGTCGCCCCGCTGTGGAGCAGACGATCCGGATTCGGAAAATCAGCGCGAATTGACACGCTGCCGGTCGATCGGTTTATCACGCCGCTGATGCTGCCGATATGTCCGCGTCTTTCATACATACCGCCATCGCTCAATATAAGGCTTACGGAGTCCATCTCCTTGGTGGCTCGGTCTATGGAGCCGTAACGGCGGAGCAGGCCGAGCAAACCGTTCTCGTCCATCGAAAAATAAACGTACATCAGAGAGTTGTCCGACACGGTGGTGAGCGGTTGGGCTATGTCCGGCCCTACTAAAGCCCCTTGGCGGAATGGCAGCACTCCGACGATTCCGTCCGACGGGCTTTGTACCGTGGTATAGGAAAGGTCGTTGCGGGCACTCTCTTCCGCTGCCAGTGCCAATGCTTCTCCTGCTTCGGCATCGAGCAACGAGTTATGCGCCGTTTGCAAGTCGTGTTCCGATACCACCCGCTCGTCGAACAACCGTTTTCGGCTTTCATAATTCAGTCTTGCCGTGGCCAGCGTTGCCCGTGCCGCCTTGACTTGTGCCGCAGCCTGCGCCAATGCCGCACGATAGGGAGCAGGGTCTATCACGAACAAGGTCTGCCCCTTGCGCACCCGTTCTCCTTCGCTGACGCACAACTCTACTATTTTTCCCTGTATCTGCGGACGGATTTCGATGTCCTGCCGACCTTGTATGGCAGCCGGATAGAGGTGGTTTACCTGTGTACTCGACTGTTGTACCTCCATTAGTTTCCACGTTTGTCCCTGTCCGCCTTCGGGCTGCTGCTTGTCACGGCAGCCGGAGAGCACGGCAGAGCATAAAGCGATGATAAAAATTCCTGTTCTCATTGTATGTCATTTAATTATTATCTTTCGGTTGCAAAAATACCGACGGGAAAGCGCAGGCACATTAAACGATTCCCTGAAAGGCATATACTTTTCCCCGACTTGAAGTGTTTTGCAGTCAGCGGGTTATACAAATCCCCGAAAGACATATACTTTTCCCTGCTTTCGTATGCAGTAAGGCGGAGAAACCGTATATTTGTGGCACGAATAAAAAGGAAAGGAATTATGGGCGTTACAGTTTACGAGACGATAGACAGTTTCAACAAGGAGTTCGGGATGGAAACCCTACACCCGCTTGTCCACATAGCGGAGATGGGGAAAAGCCCCAAGGTGCAGGTGGAGGGAAGCCATTGCTTCAACTTTTACTCCGTCTATCTAAAGGATTCCCCTTGCGGGAAGATAATGTACGGGCGTAACTACTACGATTACCAGGACGGCACGCTGCTGTTCCTTGCCCCGATGCAGGTAGTCAAGGTGGAAGACCCGACCGACGGAACGGAAGAAGGATGGGTACTGATGTTCCACCCCGACCTGTTGCGGGGCACGCAGCTCGGACAGAACCTGAAACGATATACCTATTTCCAGTACGACGTGAACGAGGCGTTGCACCTTTCACGTCAGGAAAGGGAGACCGTCCTCGGCTGCTTCCGCAACATCGCAGCGGAACTGCGCCATGCCATCGACAGCAACAGCAAGGATCTGATTGTGTCTAACCTCGAACTGTTCCTGAACTATTGTAAACGGTTCTACGAACGGCAGTTCATCACCCGTTCGCAGGTGAACACCGACATGCTGAGCCGCTTCGAACGCATCCTCGACAATTATTTCCGTTCCGGACTGCTTCAAAAGCAGGGTTTCCCCACGGTGAGGTATTGTGCGGAGACCATGAACATGTCCGTCAATTACCTTTCCGACCTGCTCCGCAAAGACACGGGAATGAGCGCAATCGAGCACATTCAACAACATTTGGTAGAGGTGGCGAAAGAGAAGCTGTCCACAAGCGAGAAGTCGGTCAGCGAGATTGCCTACGAACTCGGCTTTGAATATCCGCAGTATTTCAGCCGCCTGTTCAAGAAAAAAACTGGCGTGTCGCCAAATGAATACCGGTCGGCTAATTGAGAACGCATATGTAAAAAATACGGGTTATCAATCCTTGTTTATTTGATTGTACCCATATACTAAATGACTTGTTTTTTATTTATACTTTAACGAGAAAGACCATTTAGGAAGATTTTGTAAAGTTTGTTTCTTGAGATAGTTTTTTGATTTATTCCTTATGAAATAGAGCGTATCAGTTCCTCTTTATTCATTTTGGTTCCGTATTACATCGTTTCACAATCCATATACTCACCTCATACAACACCCACATGGGCAATGCGACAAGCGAAAGTGTGAACACGTCCGATGTCGGTGTAATAATGGCAGCGACCACAAGGATAATCACGATGGCATGTTTCCGATAGCGGCGCATGAAATCCGCCGAAATAAACCCCAACTTGGCGAACAGCCACGAGAGAATCGGAATCTCGAAGACAATGCCCATTGCCAGGCACATCATTACCAGCGTCGATATGTACGAATTGAGCGTGATCAGATTATCCACCTCGCCGCTTACCTGATAAGTTCCCAGAAAGCGGAATGTCAGCGGAAAAATCAGGAAGTAGCTGACCAGCACCCCCAATCCGAACATCGCATAGCCGCCTCCGACCATCCGCACTACATACCGTCGTTCATTATCATAGAGAGCCGGAGAAACGAACCGGAACAACTGGTAGAGGATATAGGGCGAAGCGCACAGCACCCCGGCGCACAAGGCTGTCTTCATGTGGATGATGAACTGCTGTGCCAACCCCGTATTGATTAGCCGCACGGAAAACAGGTCTACCGTACCTCCTGCCCATGCCGCCATATGGTCGAGCAACCGATAGGTAACGAACCCGTTGTCTTTCGGCGCCAGCACGACGGCGAACAGTTCCTCCTTGAAAAGAAACGCAGCGATGCCGAACACAACGGCTACGGCGACAATCTTCACGATTGCCGTCCGCAGCACGTCCAGATGATCCCAAAAAGATTGCGTATCCGTCACCTCCGCCATGGATTACTGTTTTTGTTCGGGTTCCTTGATTTCCTCAATCTCTTTTTCTACGTTGTTCATTCCCTCTTTGAAAGAACGAACGCCTTTGCCGATTCCCTTCATCAGTTCGGGAATCTTCTTGCCGCCGAAGAGCAGCAGCACAACGAGGGCGATCAGCAGCACTTCCTGCATACCGATTCCGCTGATAAACAGTGGTGTCATCATCATTTACGGATTACACGGTTAATGAACAGCCAGCCGCCGAATACCTGCAACAGCATTCCGGGAATGCCGATGCGAAAATCCTGTACGGCGTGATAGAAACTGCCTTTCATCACCCATTCCCCCAGCGTGCCGACTGCCTGGTAGGACAACACGACCGCCAGCAGGAGCAGCACGGAAACCTTTCGGTACCGGCGTGCCGTAAACCCCGCCGCCAGAGCCAGCAGCCCCGATTTGAGCAGGATGGCCGGGAGCGAAGCCACCGGCGGCATACCGAACAGCCACGAATTGACCAGGGGGGAAAGCAAAGCGGTAAGCAGGCCCACTTTCCAGCCGTACTTGTAAGCCCCGACGAGGGTGAAGAAATAAATAGGAAGCCAAGTCACTCCCCCTTGCGGAATGAGATGAAAAAGCTGGGGCAGGGCTATATTCCCCAGAACGAATAAAAATGCCGCGAGGTAAGTCCTGGCTTCCGAGTAACCATAAGCATAAAGTTTTACTGTCGTCTGCATAAATTATTTCAGTTTAGAAGTGAATATTCAAACCGGCCATCACCGTGGCCTTCGGCATGGGATAACCCGCCATGATTTCATAACGCTGCGCCAGCAGGTTCTCGCCGCGGGCCCAGATGTCGAACCATTCCGTCGCGCGGAAAGAGGCCCGCAGGTTCCACAGCACGAAATCTTCCGTCGTCTCCGTTTCGCCGACGGAGGTATAAAGCCCTGCAATGTACTGCAGGCCTGTCGAAACATCCCAGCGGCCTTTCGAGAAGCTCGCCCCGGCATGGAGCTTGTGTTCAGGCGCGGCGATGACGGGGCTGTCCATGTGCAGGAAGCTGTAATTGGCATCCACCGACCAGGCGGAGCTGATGCGGTAGGCAGCCTGCAGCTCCACGCCCGTGTTGTCGATTTCCCCGGAGTTCTGGTTCAGCATACCGCTCCCGCCGGGATTGGGCAAAGTCTGAATCAGGTTCTTGCCGTCGATGTAGAAGAGGTTGATACCGTATTGCAGGCGGCCGCCGAGCAACTGCTGCGAGAAAGCCAGCTCGTAATTCCACATCGATTCGGGCTGCAGGTCGGGATTCTGCGGCGGGAACATGTACATCTCGCGGAGTATCGGGTAGCGGAAGCCCTTCGAAGCAGAGGCTTTCAGCTCGATGGCGTGCGGCAGGTGGAACGCGAGGCCGGCCTGCGGCACCCACTCGGTACCGACGCGGGAGTGGTGGTCGACGCGCAGCCCGGCATTCAGCGTGAGCCACTGTCCGAAGTCCTGACGGAAATCCATGTAACCGGCCACCTCGTCCTCGTGCCTGTCCACGATGTCGCTGCTCGTCCCGGCATTTTCCCCGCTCACGTACTCGCTCCACGCGTGTCCCCCGTAGCGGAACCAGTCGAAGCCGAAGGTGACGCGGTTGCCCTCGAAAAAGCGCATGCTCTGATACAATGAAAGTCCCATCATGTCATCGAAGGAGTTGAAACGGTCGTCCTGCGGACCTTCTCCGGCAGAGGGCGTGTAGCCGTCGTTGATCCAGTGGTCGCCCCAGTTGTAGAAGAAGCTCAACGCGCCGGAGGTCTTATCGTAATTATTCTCCAGGGCAAACGAGGTCATGCCGCGCGTGATGCGCTGGTCGCCGTCCAATAGCGGAGCCGACACGAGACCGGGATAGGAAGCGTTAAAATGAGTCACGTTCACGTCGCCGTGCACGTTCCAGTTGTCGGTCAGTTCATATCCCAACTTGGCATAGCCGCCGTACTGCTCGAAGTTCATATCGGCACGGTGCCCGTCCGTGCGGTTGTACGAGCCGCTGATGACGGACGAGAACCGCCCCTTGCGGATACGGTTGGTCAGTTCCGTCTCCAGCGTGTTATAAGAGCCGTAGCCCAGGTGCAGGTCCGTCCGCACGCCGTCTTCCCGCATCTTGCGGGTGACGATGTTGACGACGCCGCCCATCGCGTTGGAACCGTAGAGCACGGATGCCGGGCCTCGCAGCACTTCCACGCGGTCGGCCAGCAAAGTCTGGTAGGCATCGGCTATCGGATGCCCGAAGATACCGGCATACTGCGGGTGACCGTCAATGAGCACCATCAGCCGGGCATTGCCGCCGCTGAGTCCGCGTAGCGAGATACCGCCCGCCGCGCCGTTCGACACGCCGTAGCCCATCACGCCGCGCGAGGTGACGAACAACCCCGGCACCTGCTCCGTCAGCACGGGCAGCAGCGAGGGCTGCATCGCCTGTTCGAGTTTGTCACGGTCCACCACCGAAACGGTCTGCGAGAGGTGCCGGATGTCTGTTTCATTGCGTGTTCCCGTCACCACCACCTCACTGATGGAGTAGGTTCTGTCTATGGAGGCCGTGTCGGCCACCTGTGCCTGTACCCGGAATGCCGTCGACAAAACGGCTCCCGCCAGCAAATATCCTTTGAGTTTCTTCATTGTTACGATTGTTTTCATTTATTTTATCGAGTTCATAAATTCTTCTATCAACGGCAGACACTCCTCCGCCGTCGCCGCATCCCGGCAGAGTTTCTCCACCGGGCAACACCCCGTCCGCGCACGGTTCCGTATCTGTGGAACTTTCTTTTCATAGAGGACACGTACCCGGGCCGTCGTCAGCAATGCCAAAGCCGGTTCGCTGATAAGGTCGGCATGAAGTTCGCCCACCCCGCCGAGGATCATCAAAGCCGCGGCCCCTTTGCCCACCACCTTGTCGGCAACGGACGCGCCTTTCAAGAATCCGGGATCTTCCTTGAACAGACTGTATAAATCATTCACACCCCGTCCGTCGAAAGTGCAGACATCTCCATTGGCCACCACTAACGAATGGTCTCCCTCGTGTAACAGGCGAATCAGATCTTCCATCATAGTGTTCCCTGTTTGAGATCTTCCACGAACCGGTCGATGCGCTGCATCTCTTTCGGAATATCGATGGCCTGCGGACAATGGTGTACACACTGGTTGCAGCCGATACAGTGGTCGGCCTGCCTCAAACGGGGAACAGAACGGTCGTAGCCGATGAGGAAAGCCCGGCGGGCCTGACGGTAATTTTCGGCCTGCTGGCTTTCTGGTACATTCCCCTCGTTGACACATTTGTTATAATGCAGCAGCACACCCGGAATATCCAGTCCATAAGGGCAGGGCATACAGTATTTACAGTCATTACAGGGGATGGTGGGATACTGCATCATCAGATCGGCCGTGTCATAGAGGAACTGAATTTCTTCCTCCTTGAGCGGCTGCAACGGGCAAAACGAGCGCAAATTGTCCTGCAAGTGTTCCATATAGGTCATGCCGCTCAAGACGGTCAGCACCCTGGGATGCGTTCCTGCGAAGCGGAAAGCCCAGGACGCGACGCTGCGGTCAGGCTCCCGTTGTTTGAGGCGGGCGACGATATGGTCGTGCACTTTGGAAAGACGTCCGCCCAGTAAAGGCTCCATGATAATGGCGGGAATATCCTGCTTCTCCAATTCTCCATACAAATACTCGGCATCCGTATTGCGGGGATTGATTTCCCGGGCATGTTTCCAGTCCAAATAGTTGAGCTGGATCTGCACGAAATCCCATTTATATTTTTCGTGTTCCGACAGCAGGTAATCGAAGACCTTGATGTCGCCGTGATAAGAGAACCCGAGATTGCGGATGCGCCCGGTTTCACGCTCGGACAGCAGGAAATCGAGCACGCCGTTGTCGATATAACGGGCGTTGAACTCGTCCATACCGTTTCCCATGCCTACTCCGTGGAGCAGCAGGTAATCGATGTAGTCCACCTGTAACTCCTTGAACGAATTGTGATACATGGCCAGTGATGCCTCACGGCTCCATGTGGCGGGTGCGAAATTAGACAGTTTGGTAGCTATGAAAATCTTCCCGCGCGGATGGCGTTTAAGAGCGATACCCGTCGCCCGTTCGGAACGTCCCATGCAATAGGCCGGAGACGTATCAAAATAGTTGACTCCATGTTCTATGGCATAATCCACCAGCCGGTTGATGGTTTCCTGATCCAAATCCGCGTTCGGATCACGTCCGGCTCCTCCGCTTGTATCCGGCCACCGCATACAGCCGTATCCCAAAATCGATACCTTTTCATTCGTCTTGGGATTTGTACGGTAAGTCATCCGGTCTGTCGGGATTTCCTCCTGCGCCGAGCGATTATCCGAAACAGGATTATTTTTGGAATCGCATCCTGTCAAGGCGACAGCGGAGACGGCGGCCGCACCGCCACCCAACCGTTTTAGAAACTCCCGGCGGTCCATTTCTTTTTTATCTTTCTTTTCCATGAGGTATTTGCGTTATATGATTCTGTGATTCTCGTGCCCTTCAACATAGATGGCACTGAACGGACGTGCGGGGCAAAGATTTTCACAAGCACCGCAGCCGATACACCGTTCTTCGTTCACAACGGGTATTTTCGGGGAGTCCGGCATATCCGGTTCGGAAGGAACCATCGTGATGGCTCCTGTCGGGCAGTGCCGTGCGCAATTGCCACAATCCACTCCGTCCGTGAGCGGCACGCAATTCTCCCTTACCCATACGGCATGTCCAATCTGAATGGCGGATTTGTCGGCTGCGGTAATCGGAAGTATGGCTCTTGCCGGACAGACCTCCGCGCACTTCGTACATTCCGGACGACAATATCCCCGTTCGTAGGAAGACTCGGGTTGCATGAGTGTCATCAGCCCGGGGGAAGGGCGCAACACCTTGTTCGGACAAACGGACACGCAGAGCTGGCATCCCGTGCAATGTGTTGCCATGTTGCGCAGGCTTTTTGCCCCGGGCGGTACAATAGGAGTCTTTCTTCGGGGAACTTTTTTATCCAGAATAACAGCCAAACCGCCATCGACTTTCTTCTCCTGCGCCTTTACAGCCGCAGTTCCGAGCAGCAGTCCCGCACCGGTCAGGAAATTCCGACGGGCGGTATCGGCAGTATGGGCATCCCGTTTTTCATCGGAAGCTGCCGGTTGCTTCGTATTCCCGGCAGATAATGGTTTTCTCAATCTGTAACGGATAGCCCCATGCTTACAAGTGTCTATACAATCCATACAAGTGACACAGCGGGAATAATCTATCGCATGATTTTTATAGTCAATACAGGCCGCTTTGCATTTACGCGAGCAAAGGCTGCACGCATTGCATTTGTCCGAATCGATAACCGGGCGGAGCAATGAAAATCTCGCAAGAAACCCGAGTATTGTTCCTACCGGACAAATCGTGTTGCAATACGTCCGCCCGTTACGCCACGCCAATACCACAAGCGACACCAGCGTAATGCTTGCAATGACAAGGGTCGGGAGGCTCTTTATCCATACCTCCGTTTCATAAAAGGCATAGCTCTGCGCACGTTCGGCAAAATAGGCCAGAAGATTGTTTCCCGATTGCCAGATTGGAGCGAACAGGTTTTGTGCGATACGTCCGTATGCGCTATAAGGAGCCAATAGTGCCACAACCGAACCGATACCGGCTACAAGAGCTATGACGAATACACCTAACATCCCATAACGAAGCCATTTCACGGCAGGCGAATACGAAAAACGGTACTTTTTCTTCTTCCTTTTGCCGCTTATCCACGACACGATATCCTGAAACACACCCAAAGGGCAGATCACCGAACAATAAACACGTCCGAAAACAAGGGTCAACACAACCAGCAGCACGATGACTCCTGCATTCACGGCCAGTACAGCAGGCAGAAATTGTATTTTCGCCATCCATCCGAACCACGCATGCACAGTTCCCGTAAAGTCGAAAAACAGCAGTGTGATGCAGATGAAAAACAATACTGCCAGTATTATTCTTATTTTTTTCAGCATAGTAGGTTATCTTATAAAATTAGTAGGCGTAAACTTTTCATAAACAGGATTTTCTACTCCAATTTGTCTGCCAGCGTCAAAGCATTTGAGCATCCATGCCATGTTTTGCCCCAACGTGCGCATAATCTGTAATCCTTCGATATCCTGCCGCACTTCTTCCGGAGTGTTTCCATGTACCATATTCCAGTATTGAGACGGAACCATTGGCATATTGCTGAAAACGATGTATTTGTTCAATTGGTCGAGCGTGGCGGTACTTCCGGCTCGTCGGCAACTTGCAACGGCAGCAGCCGGCTTTCCTGCCATCAGTTTTCCACGGTACGCTCCCGCATAAAATACCCGATCCATAAATGAAACCATCGCACCCGCAGTGGATGCGAAGTGAACCGGAGAACCGAAGACAAAGCCATCGTAATCTTTTATCTTGTCAATGAACTCATTGACCACATCATCGCGAAAACATCGTCCTGTCTGGCTGCATGCACCGCAAGCGATACACCCTGCTATGGGGCGGTTACCTATCCAAAAATGATCCGAGCTTATCCCATTCTTATCGAGTTCAGATGCTATTTCTGTCAATGCAGTGTATGTGCAGCCCTCTTTATGCGGACTGCCATTCACCAGTAAAACTTTCATATTACGTTCTTTATAGTCCTTCCCCAAAACATCAAATGCGTTTGCACCTCCGATACCCAGTCCGATACCGGCAGCAGCTATGCCCATCTTCTTGAGGGCTTCGCGGCGAGTCATATTTTCATTATCCATTGGCTGTCATTTTTTGAGTCCTTGTTTTTCCAGCCAAACTATGATACTTGATTCAGCCGAAGGGACATTCCGAGCGGAAACGGACGGTCCCTCAATCACCCGGGCCTCTTTCTCCAATTCCTTTATTGTCTGTACACTCTGTGAGAAACGGCTGCCGCCATGTGTTACGAACGGGATAATCGTCTTGCCTTTAAAATCGTATGCATCGAAAAATGAATAGATAACCATCGGCATGTCATACCACCAGTTCGGATAACCGACAAAAACCACATCGTAGTCTTTCAGATTCTCAATGCGGGTCGTCATTTTAGGGCGTTCGTTATTTTCAGCTTCTTTCTTTGCATCATCGATAAGCGCCTTGTGAGGAGAAGGATAGCTTTTTTCTGTTTTGATAGCAAACAAGTCTCCTCCGGTCGCTTCAGAGATAATATGCGCGATGAATTCGGTATTTCCATAAAGTTTATCGTCTGCAATAATCCGGCTTGCTCCCGACGAGGCATCCACGCCATCCGGTTCCGGCCAAGTAAAATAAGCGACCAGCACTTTACCTTTTATCTCAACTTTCGCAGGAGATTCAGTGGAGGAAGAATCAACATTCTCCGCCTTTCCCGTGAAAGAGACGAATGATACGGCAACTACTGCCATTACCATCATTACACTGAATAAATCATTCTTTTTCATCATCTTTTCCTTTTTTTTGTTTTTATAGAGTAAAAGTACAGAAAGACTACAAGTTACGCCTTAGACAGATTACGGTTTGAACTACCAAAATTGCAGATAAATATATAATAAAAGCACTTGGAGATTACTCCGAGTATATCATCATTCTGTTCACTTTCTCTGCATTACCAGTTTTCCAATCTCCTTGTCGGAGTCTTTGACAAGACTTCCTCGAATAGGAACGCCTTCGTAAACTGTGGCAAAGGGACACAACCTCTTGATGTCGGACACACTTTGTCCCATACCACTTCCTTCATGTGTACAGAATGGGATGATGGTTTTACCCGTAAAATCGTAAGACTCCAAAAAAGTATGTACTGCCATTGGCATGGTTCCCCACCAATTAGGGTAGCCTAAAAAGACAATGCTGTATTGCTTCATATCATCCACCTTATCCAATAAACGGGGACGGACATTTTTTTGCAATTCTGTTCTTGCTATCCGAGTACATTCGTTGTAGTCCATTGGATAATTCTTTACCGTGTCGATACGGAACATATCGCCATCGGTGAGTTTCTCGATTTTCTGCGCCACCACTTCCGTATTACCTATCGGCAGATTCACGATGTTTCCGTTGACATAGTTTTCACCCCGGCGGGAATAATAGGCAATCAATATTTTTTCCATACGACTATTTATTTTCAGGTATTACTTCGTTCAGGCAGGCGATAGCATTGAGCGTTCGAGGATAACCATTGTAAGGTAATAATTGCGTTACGATTGCCAACAACGTATCCTTGTCGTTCCCTACTGCCATATTCCCACGGATATGACCTTTAACCTGCGCTTCACATCCGCCCAATGAAATAAGTATCGAAAAAGTCAGCATCTCGCGTATTTTCATGTCAAGTGCAGGACGTGTTTGATAATCACCGAAACAGTTAGTGGCAAGATAGCGTTGGATGTGTTTTTGGTTTTTCGGAACAGCATCTTCAGATACCATGCCTTTACCAAAAATCGACTCGATTGTTTCAAGCCCTTTCTCATAACGTGTCTCCGGTGAGGTGACAGATTGCGGCTCCAGCGGCAATTTCACCCCATTTGCAGTCAGAAATTCATTCGTTACCCCGAGAAAGTCAATGACTTTAGCAATGCCGACATAAGGTACGGCGTGATATAGGATTTCTTTGATTTCCGTGGGAGTGATACCATTTCCCCACGCGGCACGGAGCATCATTTTATACTCGTGTACGGTATGTTGGGCAATAGTAGAAGCCATTGTAACCATGATACGGGTCTTACGGTCAAGGTTCCCGTATTGCATCACATCGTCGAAAGCGAAATTGTCGAATACTTCGATCAATTCGGGATCTGTCAGTTTTGTCGTTGATACATAACCGGGAAACCACTCGTCGTGATTACGAATAGCCGTTTCCGAAAGACGAATAGACGATGTAGGCTTAGCAGTTGCAGCGTTATATTCTTCGTCATTAACCGGGTCAAACCATGTTGCTTTATTCGTCTGCGGATTACACTCGATGGCAAGATGTGAGAACCAACAGTCTGGAGCAGCACCATGCCAATGTATTACATTCGGTGCGATTTCTACAATATCACCCGGAAGCAGTTCCCGTGCCGGTTGTCCTTGTTCTTGATAATATCCACGACCTGCTGTAACTATCAATAACTGTCCTCCCGTGTGGCTATGCCAGTTATTGCGACAACCCGGTTCAAAAGTTACATTCGACACGGGAACATTCAGTTCTTTATTTTGTGTCAATCCGGCCAAATACGCCTGACCGATAAAATATTTTGAAAATTGTTCAGGTAGTCTCTCACCTTGTGGAAAAGGTTGGTGAAAAGTATTATTATCCATCTTCTTTTCTTGTGCTTTTATTGCGCAGGTGTTCCCCAAAAATAAGAGAGCAACAAGCGCCATTATTAAAAATCTTGGTCGCATAACAACTCACTATTTATTTACCTTCTTTAGCCACGTCTGTACTGTTTTCAGTGCTTGTGGCTGCGAGTTTTGTGCGGTTGTGCCTTTTATGGCAAGTCCTTCACTTACCGTAGCTCCTTTGCAAGCATCTTTCAGTTTACGTTCCGTATCCGACAGCCCGCTGCCCTCGTGCGTGCAGAACGGAACGACAGTTTTCCCGTTCCAATTATGCTTCTCGATAAAGGTATAGACCGCCATCGGCATATCTCCCCACCAATTGGGATAACCAATGAACACGACATCGTAGTCCGCCACGGCAATATCGCCTTTGATAGCAGGGCGGGCACGGTTCTCGCGTTCTTTCTTTGCCACTTCGGTGCATTCAGTGTAGTCTTCCGGATAGGGCGTTACCGGCTCTATGTGGAAGAGCGTGCCACCGGTCTCTTCGGCGATCATCTCGGCGATGATGTGCGTGTTTCCCTTTTCAATGTCCCCTACCGCGTAGTTCTCCCCGGCACGCGAGAAAAAGGCTACCAATATTTTCTTGCTGTCTTTCATCTCTTTTGAATGGTTTTGTGCATACGACACGATTGGCAATGCAGCAACCAGTATCGTAAGAACGGTCAATAAATTCTTCTTCATGATTTGCAGATAAGATATTGTGTTAATTTCCGGAAAGCGTGCGCGAAAAGAACGCCGCCAGTTTTTCCACCGCCGGGTTTACAGCACCGGTCCTGTCGTACAGGTCGATGTGCGAGTAACCCGCCACGGTGAACACCTCCTTGTCCTTTCCCGGCAGGGCGTTGTAGATGCGTTCGGTCTGCCACTCGGAGTCCGCCTTCTCGCCCACAACGAGCAGTACGGGCTGCGTCAGCAGGTAGATGTTCTCGATGGCGGAGAATGCCATCTTCGTAGCCTGACTGCGGCGCAGGTAGAAGTTGTCGGCACGGGGATGCCATGCACGGGGCGTGCGGTAGTAGTCGTATCCTTCGCGGAAAGAGGGTGCGGTCTCTTCCGTCGGCTCGGGACACATATAGACTTTCATCAGTTCCGCGCCTCGCGCCTCGCGGGTACGTTGGGCGGACACGTCTTCCAGCAACTTGATTTGTTCCTCCACGCTCCGTCCGCGTAACCAGCTCTCGCGGTTGGCAGCCCCGATGTCGGCGGCACTCACTCCTGCCACGGCGCGGATGCGGCGTTCCGTAGGTGCGGTGGCGATGACATAGCCCCCTCCGGCACAGAGACCGAGCGCACCGATGCGCTTCTCGTCCACAAAAGGCAACGTAACTAAATAGTCCACAGCATAACGGATGTCCTCTACCCGTTCGTAAGGGGCTTCCGACCAGTGGGGCGTACCGCCACTCTCGCCTGCATAGGCGGCATCGAATGCCAGCGTGACAAACCCGTGTTCAGCCAGACGGTAGGCATACAGTCCGGCAGACTGCTCCTTGACGCTTCCGGCAGGATGAATGCTAAGAATGGCAGGATAACGTTTCGATGAATCGAAGTCTCTCGGCAGGAACAGGTTGCCGACCAGCACGATGCTGTTGCTCCGCAGGAACGACACCTTGCGCACGGTAATACCAGTAGTAGTATCTACTGGGGTCACGACATAACTTTCGATCTGCGGCACTCCGGGCAACCCGTCGTTCTGCTGTTGCGCCATTGTTGCCGATACCGCAAGCAACAAGGACAATGCGGATAAGATAACCTTTTTCATATTTTACTTATAATTATATTCCACTTTAATAAATAGAAGCCCGGGCTTTTGTTATCAGCCAATGCCCGTTTTCCTTTCTGAAATCAATGTCAAGCTGCAAATTCCATGTGTGCTGCAATCCTCCGAACACGGCCGCATTTACTTTACTCTTGCCCGTACAATGGGCTTTCTCTCCATCAATGGTAATTGACTGCCGTGTATCGTCACATGAATAGTAATTCAATATACTATCGGCTATGCAACGCAGAAATTCTCGTTTGGATTGTTTCATACCCGTCATGTGTACAAGCATGAACTTCTCGTCGAGCAAACGCTCAAGCCCTTTGGTATCCTTTTTTATCATGCAACGGTACAACTCGAAGTAACACCTGTTTATTTCATCCTTGTTGGACTCCATATTATCCATTGCCATTAGAAAAGGAATGAATAACAAGCAGGCATCAAGTCAACGGTGGCACAGACGAATAGACAAAGTGTTGTTCACGTTCGGTAATCCACCAGCGGCCATCCTTCTTCACATATTTATCATGATAGCGCACGGCATGTAAGGTGAGTTTGTCCTTGCCTTCTTCTTCCGTCACGAGAGTAGCGATGGCATAGCACGTGCCTGTGGCATGGTTTTCGTCCTCAAAGTCCACCACCTGCTGTCCGTTCTGGTGGAACGAAGCCTTTGCCGCTCCGAACGCTTTGTACTGTGCAATCATGTCTTCTACATTACTTATATCCATGCCGAGGTTTTCACCGAAATATACTTTCAGTTTGATGTCCGGAGTGAAGATTTCGCGGTAACAGTCCTGATTGTTCTTGTCCGATTCAGTTGCATAGCGGTCTACTAAATCCTTCAACGCCATGCGGTCTTCCATTTCTTGTTTCATATTTGCGAATTGTTCAAGTTTTTATTTCATTGTTTTCATGTCTATCACATAGCGGAACTTCACCTTACCTTCCAGCACGTTCCGATAGGCTTCGTCTATCTTCACCCCGTCAGCCTCGATTACTTCCACTTCGGGATAGATATTATGCTCGACAGAGTAGTCCAGCATCTCCTGCGTTTCCTTGATGCCGCCGATTTGCGAGCCGAACACCTTGCGCCTTGCTCCGGGCATGACCAGTTCCGCCACGGAAAGAACCGGCATGTTACGGAACGCCGGAAGTCCGACGATGCCTAATTGCCCGTCCAGTTTCAGCATCTTCAGGTACATCACCGGTTCGTATTTGGTGGGAATGGTGGAAAGAATGAAGTCGAAAGTCTTGTCGAGTCCTTTCAGGTCTTCAGAGTTGTTTACGTTTACATAGCGGACGGCCCCCATACGCAGCGCATCCTCTCGCTTGTCCTCGGAGATGTCAAATACCGTCACCTCCGCACCGAGCGATACGGCGTACTGCACGCCCATGTGTCCCAGACCTCCGAAACCGGCGATACCCACCTTGTCGCCTTTCTTCACCCCGGCCTGCATGATGGGCGAATAGGAGGTGATGCCGGCGCAGAGCAGCGGGGCGACTTTCGTGATGTCGGCACTCTCCGGCACTTTGATGGCAAAGTCCTCGGCCACGACATAGGTATCGGAATATCCGCCTTGCGTGTGTTCATTGCCGTTGAAACGGTCTATACCGTGATAGGTCATGACAGCCCCTTCCTCGCAATACTGCTCCAAATCATGCTCGCAGGCTTCGCAATGGCGGCATGAACCGATCATACAACCGATACCGGCATAATCACCGACCTTAAAGCGGGTTACATTTTTACCTACTGCAACCACACGACCCGCTATTTCGTGACCGGGAACCATCGGGTATTCCTCCGCTCCCCAGTCGGCGAACACATGGTGCAGGTCACTGTGGCAGATGCCCGCATACAAGATTTCTATCTGAATATCCTTGTCGCCAACGGCATGGCGGGTAAACTCGTAGGGCTTAAAGTTCCCTTTTTCCTCGAAGACGGCAAACCCTTTTGCAGGGATACGCCCGTCATTGTTTTGTGCGAATGTACTCATAGTCATAAGTGCTAATGCTGTTGTTACAATCAATCTGGTTTTCATACGTAAATATGTTCTATTGTTTTGACTGCAAAATTAACAGGGCTCTTTGAGGTGGAGCTTAAACGGATTACAGATTGACTTACCGAAATTACTGATTGTTATCACGCTATCTCTCAAATTGTTGCATCGAAAAGGACATGGCTGATACGGATTACGGATTCTCTTACCGAAATTACAGTTTCTGACCTTCTTATGATATTGATAAATGAGGTAATTCTTATATTTGCACAAAAAAATAACAAAGCAATGAATAAGGAGCTTTTGAATATTACAACCGTTACAGAATATAATGATATGTTGGGTGTAGAGACCTTGCATCCGTTAGTGAGTGTGATCGACTTGTCGAAAGCGAAACCGATGAAGCACATGAGACACACTTTCAGCTTTTATGTCGTGTTCCTGAAAGACGAGAAGAACTGCGAGCTGGTCTACGGGCGCCAGCGTTATGATTACCGGAAAGGCTCTGTCGTGTGCCTTGCTCCCGGACAGGTCATCGGAATCGAAGATACGGGAGAGACATTCCAGCCCCAAGGCTGGGCACTCTGCTTCGATCCGGAATTGATACGGGGAACGTCGCTCGGACGTAATATCCGGGAGTATTCCTATTTTTCGTATGAGGTGAACGAGGCTTTGCACCTGTCGGATCGCGAGCGGACGTTGTTCGTCGATTGCCTGGATAAGATACAGGGAGAACTGGAACACGCTATCGACCGGCTTAGCAAAAGGCTGATTGCAACCAATATCGAACTGTTGCTGGACTACTGTCTGCGTTTTTACGAGCGGCAGTTCATTACAAGAGAACCCGTCAACCGCGATATATTGATACGCTTCGAGTCGCTGCTCGACAATTACTTCCATTCGGAAAAGGCACAGCAAAAAGGTCTCCCGACAGTCAGGTATTGTGCTGGCGAGCTATGCCTGTCGCCCAACTATTTCGGAGACCTGATTAAAAAGGAGACCGGAAAATCGGCACAGGAGTATATACAGTTCAAGGTGATGGATATAGCCAAGGAACGTATCCTGAATCCGGAAAAATCCATCAGCCAGATTGCCTACGAGTTGGGATTTCAATACCCGCAGCACTTTACACGCCTGTTCAAGAAAGTGGTGGGACAAACCCCGAACGATTATAAAGGGCAAGCGAAAACGGCATAAGGTCGATATTCTGTTTTATCCGAACCATATCGACAAGGTGTAACCACTGTTGACAAAAGAAAGCCCATCCTCACGGACAGGCTTTCCCAAAATGAAAAAGTATTTCTATCGTATGAACAAAAAGTATTATTTGAAATACAGCATGACCTTGGTATGCCTATTGGCTTTATCAGGGGTATAATCGGAAATACCGCCTACACCGCTTTTGGTGATATTCTCCGCCGGCAAACCCCGTTTGACCAGCTCCGCAGCGATATAATCGGCTCTTGACATACTCAAAGCTCTATTTATAGAGGTAGTTCCGGTCATGCTGTCAGCCGCTCCGGACACGCTCACTGCCAACCCGTATTTTTTAGCTACCCTTGCCAGCTCGTCTATATTGATGGATTGGGAAACATCTGTCAATCGAGAGGTACCGAGTTCGAAAAAGAAATACACAGGAGATCCGATACATTCATTCCCGGACTGCATAAGTAGAGCATACTCCGAAGAGGAGTTACCGGATAAGGAATTATCATTTTGTGCTCTGTTTCTTTCTGAATCAGTTCCACTGTTCCGGACATTTTTCAAGGTATCCTGTACTGCCAAAACTTGTGTATTCATGTTTGACGATTGTCCGTCAAGAACTGATTTACCGTCCCAATGCCGGTTCTTCAATCTTGCCCGTAGCGAGTTCAGTCCGCTGTAGTTGTTCCTGGGATAACCGCTGCATTCAGTAGTGTCATTATTAAAGATGTAACTATATGTATCGAGCAACCCTTCGATTTCCAGTATTTTCTTCAACTCGGCAAGCGCCCGTCGGTCTTTGTCATGCCGGCCCGCATAGCGTCTGTTCTCTTCCGTCAAGACATTGACGTAATCGGTGAGCCATTCATCACGGCGGACATAAGGACTGACGTCGATAGCCCGTTTCCAACCGACCTTGCCGATATTGAAAGAGAATCCGGCTGTCAGCGACAGCATGTAATCGCCCAAACGATTGGATTTGCCATATCCGTCGAAGTCTTGAAACGTGGTTGTGCCGGAGAGTTCCACAAGGGCGCTGACCCTTCTGGAAATACGATATTGTCCCTGCACGCCATAGGAGATTGCAAACGGGTTGTGCCCATTATCCGCATTATGAATCAACCCGACACCGGCGAAAGGCGCAAGCGTCCAACGCACACTCTCTTGCCTCGTGTAACTGCGTCCGAGAACATTCCATAGCAAATCGGCATGGACGTAGTGATACTTTTGTGTGGACAATGCTCCGTCCTTGAACTGCAATCCCTGATAATTTATACGTGTTCCTACCCACGGCGTGAACCACTTGCCGACCGCAAGGCTGTATGAAGGTTTCAACCGTCCGAACAGGTCTTCGCAACCGAGCGGCGTGCCCAGAAAGGCGGTCGTTCCCCCGGCGATACTGACAAACCAGTTGCCGCTTCGGGACGCCGGAACAATCACGCCATCGAGATACAAAGGTTGCATAGGTCGAAGCGGTTCTACGACACCATAAACGGAAAGGTTGTGTACAGTGTCCCTTTCCGAAGGTTGTACATTCGCACGTACCTGCAAGGAGCACAGCACGGCAAAAATAAAAATGATATTTTTCGTCATATTTCGAATGCTTTTATTTGTTGTTTATTCTAATCTTTATCGGATACTTTGCCACTTATCGTTTGGCTTTCTTGCCAGAGGCCGGACGCATCATACGACACGCCATCCTCATACAACGGAGTGCCCACGCCCGGTTATCCTCGTCTTCGTCCCGTCCCCATTTGAGGTCGTTTCCTCCTCCGCCACCGCCATGTGTTTCGGCAAATGTCGTGGCATCATCGACCATGCCGAGAAACAATAACGTGGCACAGTGCATGACTTTCGAACCCCGTTCGGCCACGGATTGCACGAGTGTGTCATCGAATAGTTGCCGTTCCGGGAGTTTCAACCGTGCCGATATATCCAGGTACTCTTTGACCATTTCTTCCAGCATCGCATCCTTGAGTAGAACGTCCACTTTCGAATGGACATCGCGGGAATATCGGTAGGCTTCCTCTTTCAGCTCTTCGGTACGTTCCTGAACGGCATTCATGCTCTCTTTCAGGTCGGAGAGTTGTTTGTCCGCAACCTGCAATTTTTCCTGCTTGTCTGCCAGTTTCGACTGGATAGACGCCAGTTCCTTTTCAAGTTTTTCTTTCTGGGACGAAATGGCAATGGCATCTCCCTTTTGCGTACTCAAGTCAGTTTCAAGTATCGACAGTTGTGTTTTCTTTTCCGTCATCTCACGTTTGAGGTTCTCGACCATAGAGGTCAGTCCCTTTACTCTGCGTTCTGCCAGACGAATATCCGAATGAAGGGAAGATAAAACTTCCTGATGCCGCTCGATACTGTCCTCGATTGTCGTACATTGTTCCGACAGCATACGTCGATATTCTTCCGTCGTCCTGTGGCGTGCCCCGGTTTCGGAAACGCTCGTTCCCCGCGACATTCCCCATTTCTTGTTCACCTCGGCGAAATCACTATGCAACTGCTTCATCCTGGCACTGAACTCGTACTTATCTTTCCCCGCAAAGATTTCCTTGTACGCAAAGCGCCCGTCTTTTATCGGCAGAAGCGTGCAGTGCACATGAGGGTTCAACTCGTCGAGGTGTACCATGAAAGCGGCAATGTTCTGTTCGCCGTATTTGCCACAAACGAATGTATAAACATCCTGTGCCCATTGTTCGATTTCAGGCTTCCTGACGATATGGGCATTATCCGCACCTTTGTCAAAATCGACCGCCTGTTTCCCGAATGCGAGTTCCTGCATCCGTTCCCGTGAACCTCCGAAAATGATGTTGACTACCGTGCGGTACTTCGGTTCCGCCAATCCTTCATTGGGGTCTTTGATACCTCTCCGGTCCAATATTTCCGCCATCCGTTCAGGGATACTGCGGCTCTTGTCGATAGGACGTACTTTACCGCCGGAAACTATCTCGAAGTTCAGATGCTCACGCGTAGGGTCGTAATTGCCTATCCCGACCGCACGTTCCCAGCCTTTCTCCGTCCATCGGCGCATGTGCTCGTTGCTTTGCGCCGTCGTGATACCTTTCGATACCTGAATATCAAGAACCTGTTTTGCATTTGCCATACTGTTTTCGTGTTGTTTCGGACAATCCCCCGTGTCCCAGCTTGCTGCTTGCCCGGACACCCTTCCCTTCGACGGTAGTCGATAGGGGTATTAGGCTACCCACTCCCTCTGTTTCGTGGCAGACGGGCAAGCCCGTTTGCCTCCTATAAATGGCAGGGTGCCTGTACCGGAACCGGGACGGATTACCCGTGGTTATACAATCTCTATTTCCGGTACTGGCTCAATCGCCCTCCTGTGCCTTCGCTAAAAGCGATATAAAAGGACTGCGAAGCGATTTGAGGCGTTCCGTATCCTCGTCCGAATCGAAATCAGTCTCGCCCGATTTTTCGTTGAGAATAAGTTCTGCAAGTTCTTTCGATACTTCGATGAAAGCACCCCATTCCTCTCCGAGGTCGAGACGGAAAAACTGTATAAGCGGTGTACTGTCATCGAACCTCGATTTGCGCAGAACGCGTTGCAAAGCGGCGTAAGTAATACATCCCAAGATCGTTTCCCGAAGCGTATCTTCCTGCCGGGTAATATTTGCCGATGCCGTGCCAGAACCGTTGTCCGGATATGAACGATTATCCCGTTCGGTCATTTCGGCCAACGTCCGACGGAAGAGCTGTCCGCATGATTTGCCAACATCGGCCGAGGATCTTTTACCGATCACCCAGTCGGACAATACCTCCTGCAACGACATGGCAAAGCCCGGCTCTTCCTGTCCGATGCGCTCCGCCGAAGCATTGGCGGTCTGCAAGGGCATGGTAATAATGACGCTTTTTGCCAGCTTGGTTCTCTGCAACTGCCCGAACGCTTCCAGTGTTTCCAAAAAAGAACGGACAGTAGCACGATGCCAATGCCATTCCGATGCGAGGCCGGAAACGGTGACATGACACTGACAGGGCTGCAGGTCGTAATCCTGTTTCCTCAAAAATGGGGAGACAAAGCCTGCCAGCGATTTGTCCAACAGGTCGCAATAGGCTTCCGTCTTCGTTTTCCGGTCTCCGACTTTTTCTTTGAGGTAGTCGAACACCTCGACATTCGCCGATATGGTGGCGGACATTTCATTTCTATTTCTCATTTTCGTTTCAATTTGTTGATTGTTTATTATGCGGTTTCATCCGGGTTGCTGTTATCCGCATTATTCAGCAACTCTGCATGGTGATTATCGTGATTAGCATTGGCAAAAGAATCGGAATGCTCCGTACTGTCGGATTTTTCTTTTCCCTCTTCTCGTTCGGTCAAGGCTTCTTCAGAAGGATAGAACAAAGCGCCCAAAAGAATGAAAGCAATGGTGACGGCCACGGTGTACAGATGTGGCACGAAGCCGAAAACCAATGCCATGAGTGCAGAAGCGACATAGCGTCTCGGTCGGTCGGACAACCATTGCAACCATTTGTCCGTCCTCTTGGTAGAGAACATTGCGGCACATATAATGGTAGAGAGCACGATGCCGAACTCGCCGGGGTGTCCGTTTGCATAAGCATAGTGAAACAGAAGCAGGAGGACAAGCAATAGCTGAACGTAAAGTTTGCGAGCCTTGCCATTACGGGCCATAGCCTCGTAAAACCGTGTCATGAAACGACGCCTGCTTTTGTACAGAGACATCATCAGGACAACGGACAAAGGGAGAAAAAGAGATTGCAGCATAATCCAAGTCATAACAGGTAATAGGGTTTTGAGGGTACTGAAACGGGCCGTACTACCAGTTCCAACCGGACAACGCCGTAGGTGGCCAGACGGATAATCGTCTCGGCATCATTGGCAGTTAAATGACCTCCGCCTTTTTTAATCCGGGATTTGAACGAACAATCCTGTTTGCGGTAGGTAGCCAATGCCTTATCCAATTCGGATTCGGGAATCGTCCATATCATGCCTTTTCCGTATGCGCCGCGCGCCTTGAAAACACGTAAGGCCAACATGCGGGAAACGAAGTAGTCAGGACCATTGTTTCTCGAAATGACATGCTCTTTATAGAGATTGCTATCGGCAACCTCTATCCATGTCCGGTATGCGTCGATACAGAAAATCAGTTGTCGGTATATCGTATTTCGCATGGTGCAGTCTTTTGTGCGTCCAACAGATAAACGGGGTATCCGAGAATTATTACAGGAAGTTCATCAATACTTCTTCTCTCTCTTTTTTGTATTTGAAATGTCCTGTTCCGGAGTGCAGGTTCAGATCGAGGCATAAGTCTCCGTACATCAGCTCCAGCGAATCGTAAACGGTCGCAACGACGTGGCTGACCTTACCGTCCGCCCCTGTCTTCGCATTCATCTTGAACATGTGTCCGAAGGCGGGATTGGAATAGGCGCAGGTGCTGTGTCCGAAATTTCCCATTCCGGCCGGAATGTGATGGTAGAGTGTAATCAGTTCCATGTCGTCTTCGAACATGTCCATTATCTCCTCCAGATCATACGAGTCCCGTAACGGGAACGTGAGCAAAGCGTAATCGCCGTAAATCTGCGGTTCCTCCATCGTCGTCACATCGAGCAACTGCGGCAGTTGCAGGGGAACAAGCGTCATAAAATCGTCTAAAAAATGTTGTAACATAATCATATCGTATATTTCGTTGTTGACTTCATTACATCGAATCGATAAATATCTCCATGAGCATTCCGGGCAGCTCGTCCAGTCGGTTGTTCTCCGATGGCAGGAGTTCATGCAGAGCATTGAACGCTTCGGGCGTTTCCTCTGCAATCCTGCCAAGAGCCGCCTTGTCATCAGAGGAAAGCAGTGCCATACAGAAACCGTCCAGTAAGACGTATGGCTGGAGAATCATCCAGATATAGGCGTGTGCCTGCCGGAAAGCCTTCACCTCTCCCTGGCGCACGTCATCGAGACAGGTTCGTACATTCTGTATCAGCCGGCGGTTCGTGCGCATGGCCATATAGATCATGACTTCTTTATAAGTGATTTCCTGCCGTTCGGCTGCAAGGAAGATCTCGGAGCAGCATTTTTCCGTGTCGCGGGTAATGCCGGACAAATCCGTATCGCCGAAATCATGCAGGCTGGCAAGGAAAGCCCGATAAACGGCATCCTCCCGTTCAATAAATTCCGTCAGGTCCTTACGGTCATGTATGCCTTTCTCGACAGTCTCCAAGAGTAATGTACGATATTCCGACAGAATCCGGGTTCTGCCGCCCTGGTAAGAGGGTCGGTTGTCCAAGGCGATAAAGAACGGTCGTATTTCTTTTGCAGAACGCTGCAGTTCTTCGTCCCCAACATAAGGAGAAAGCCTCTCTTTCAAGGTCAGTACCTCCCTGTAGGTACGCGGCTTCGAAAGGGCCAACCGGGAAAACTCCGCACGTATGGAATCATGTAACAGGGTACATTCTTCACGTGCATCGGTATGAAATCGTCGAATCGTGTCCCTGCGAATATGTGAGAACACGGAATCTCGCACCGTTCGCCACTCTTTGAGCCGCATAGCCAGTTCCTCGAAAGGAAGCTCGTCCGGCTTTCGTATTTCGGACAGGTATTCCCTGTATATACCGGCAGGATCGTACTCGTTTTCCGACTGATGTCTGCCATTCCGTCCATCGCATGATATAAGTACGATAGCGGCTACCGAAGCGGCAGTTATTCTGGCAGTAAACGCTATGAATTTAAAGTATGATTTTTTGTTTTTTACCATGTCTCATTATTTCAAGTGCCGCAAATCTAATTATTATTTTCAAGATAGATACAGCCTAAAATCATATTTTATTCATATTTCATAATCATACTTAACAGTATGATTTTCAATGAAAGCAAAAGCAAGAAAAAGAAAATACAAAGTATGATTCTATAAAGATTTTACGCCAAGTATGATTTTAATTCAAATAAAACTTATACATTTGCAAATGTTTTATGAACAGCGTACAACGATATGGCAAAAGTCGGTTATATATTCAAGGCAAATCATGACGATACATTCGACGCGAACAAGGCGTGGATGCAACAATACGGTTGTGTACATATAGTGGAAGAAGCGGTAGAACAAGAGATACTCCGACCGCAGTGGAAACAGCTCATAGCAAGTCTGGAAAGAGGCGACGAAATCGTTGTGGCCAAGTTCAGCAATGCCGTGAGAGGAATACGCGAACTCGCAGCGTTTATCGAATTGTGCCGGATAAAGGTGGTACGCATCATTTCCATTCAAGACGGAATTGATACGCGGGGAAAGCTGTTTCCTGAAACGACGGTCGCACAAGTGCTGGAAATGGTTGGAGCACTCCCCGAAGAGACAGCCGCACTACGCAAGGTATCCGCCCATATCATAAACCTGCAACTCAATATCAAGTCTCCGCAGGAAAAGAAACGAAGCGGCTCAAGACAGGAGCGCAATAAAAATATCGTGGATATGTACAATAACGGTCATTCTCTCGACGATATTCTTGCTGTCAGCGGGTTCAAAAGTCGCAGTTCGGTGTTTCGCATACTCAATAAATTCAATGTGAAACTGAATCGCGGCAATTTCAGCGGCCCATTGGGAAAAAGGAAACAAAATGAGAAAGACGATTCTGTGAAGGAATAATTCCTGAAAAGAACGGGCCGCAGTTGCCACCCTGAGATTGATTCCGCAACGGGATAAAGTAAATAATAACAGATCCTATTTATAAGGAACGCTCTCGATACGGAAATCAAAGAAAAGTGTAGCTATGCGCCGGAACACCTTATCCCAAATCGGAATACAGGACAATAACTTTCACATGTCCCACCCGCAGATAAAACCAACCGCTTCCACATCATCACAGCCATATTTTCTTGTCGCTTTAAATGTCCTTGTATCCTCCCTAATGGCAATGCCGTTTTCTCGGCAACGCAGACAGATTCCATGACACATATCTAACCCGGACACACCTAAAAAAATACATTAAACTTTTTCACTACATTAATTATATCTTTGATTTACAAGACAATAATATGCAAAATTCGTTATATAATTATATAATTAAATAAAATAATAAATATATAATTATGTATAAGAAATGCTTGGCAAACCAAGAGAAATACACTACCTTTGCACAATAAACAATATGCCTAAAATTGTATAGCAATGAAGAATAAAATCGTTATATTCAGTAATATAAAAGGAGGTGTCGGGAAAACCACGCTTTGCGCCTTGTTTGCAAGCTATCTGGCAGAACACGGCTATCCTGTCATTGCGATTGACGCGGACCTGCAGGCGTCGCTGTTTCGCCACCGTCAACGAGAGAAAGATGTCGCTCCCGAAGCACAAGTTCCGTGGAATGTGGAATTACTGGACACGGCCAACAGGGAACACCTCAAGCACGTCATGGATAAATTGAAAGATGTACCAGGAATCGTCCTTATCGACTGTCCCGGTAACTTGAACGACCGTAACCTGGAATACATCTACAAGTCGGCCGATGCAGCCATCATCCCCATCTCGTTCGATGCGGATACCGTGGATGCGACAGGAATATTCATCAAGGCCATGAAAACCGTGTCTTCTGCCGAACTTATATTTATACCTAACCGCATCAATACGTCTGAAAGAAAGTCGGAAGAACTACGGCAAAGGACACAGACCACCGAATTTCTCGGTTTGGTGGGTACGGTCGTGCCGACAGTCAAGCAAAGCGTATCCGTCAAACGGTACACGACACTGTATCCGCTGGAAAAGAGCCAGCTTGCGGTAATCGAACCGACATTCGGCAAGATCATAGAAGTATTTCATCTTAATAAGGAGTGACCTATGGCAAAAAAAGACAGACCGGCAATAGAGAATCCGCTGGCAAATATAGGACTTGATGATATTGTTCGTAATATAACCGCTTCCGGAAACATTGCGGGAGTTGATAAAAAAGACCTTGACAAAGAACCGGACACGCCCAAAAACACGGGCAAACCCCGGCGAGGCAGCAGGAAACTCTTCGAGGACAATCTCGCCCAATATACCGGTATCAATGAGCAGGGCATTGCTATCTGGCTACCCAAGGATGTCAAAAAAAAGCTGGAGATGATTCGCGTCAATGCAAGTCGCAACATTCCTTTACGATCTTTGGCAGCAGCAATTATAATGACCTATATTTCGGAGAACGAAGATAGACTTAATGATTTATAAATCAGAAATATAAAATTATATAATTATATAAGTACATAATTACATAAATATATAATTCAGTAAATACATAGTTAAATAAAAAAGTAACAACAGTATGGAAATTATATTGATAATCGTCGTGTTTTGGGTGGTGGGAAAAATCCTGAAAGGAGTGTTCGGTGGATTCAGTAAGAGTGACTATCGACGCGACCAGTAGTCCCCGGAAAAGGTCGTGTATCGGTTTCACAATTTATCCGGCTCGAAACCCAATAAAGCTATTGTTCCAACGAACGGAATATTCATCTTTATTCAAAACTTATAAAAACTCACAGGCAGTATGACAAAGCAAGAGATTGTTACCCGGATTGCAAAGCAGACCGGAATGGAAAAGACGATCGTTATGACCGTAGTCGAGGCATTCATGGAGAATGTAAAAGAGGCGATGATTGGAGGCAACGAAGTATTCTTACGGGGATTCGGCAGTTTCATCATCAAACAGAGGGCAGAGAAAGTTGCCCGGAACATTTCAAAGAACACGACCATCGTGATTCCGGCTCACTCTATCCCTGCCTTCAAACCGGCAAAAGCATTCTTGAATGCTGTAAAAGAGGGAAAATAGTCGTGTAAAAGGTTTTCCCGACAACCGTCGGGAGGTCATCAGGCCAGTCTGCACGACCATTTGCCAACGAATACCGCAACTGTCTTTAAGATGTGTTGCGGTATTCGATTATGTAAGGGCAGCCTTGTCATGGTTATCCTTTGAAGGGTATCATTTCTTTACTGTATTCTATGATTTTATCCATTGTCAGCCATTCCGGTTTTTCATCATCCTTGAAGCTGTCGTAAAGTCTGGTCATAAACTCGATTTGTTCCGCTTCATTGCCTGCCCATAGGCATTTGGGGTGTCTGTTCCCATGATTAAGATAATACTCGCAATCCGATTGTAACCGGGAAAGTAGCATATACCTAAACTGCAAATCGCGTTGCATGATGTCATTGACTGTCATTCTTCCACTTGGGTTCGTTTGATTTGTTGTACTCATAATATTTTTGTTTTTACGTTGATTTTTCTTTTTTCCCTTTGGTACTAACTGTACCGAAAGGTTGATTATTTTTTTCTGCCCACGGGATTGGCGGCCAGTCCGGGCAAGGAGGATGCGGAAAATACGCTCTCCAATACGTTGGAGAGGAAGATTTTCCAGCAGCAAGCAACGCGATCCTTGACTGGACTGACAGACGGCAATCGAACTTTGCAGACAAAAATAACGGGCTTTCGGGATAGGTACGAAGAAGATAATGGCGTATGCGAAATAATAGAAAAAGCTGTATAATATTGCTATAAACGGGAATCCGTGCTAATAAAAAAGGAATCTGCACGAAAGAGCAGCCGACCAAAGCCGGCTCTCTTTACTTCTTCACTTAATCCGTCACCTCATAGTAATAACTTAACTCGTCATTTTTCAAGGTTTCTACCGCATATTGGCCTGCCCGTTCCCAAAGAGCATTGTAAAGTGTCGCAACGTCCGGTCTCGTTTCATAATACTGCCATATTTTATGGTTGAGCACAAGAATAAGTTCTGTTAGGTACTTATAGTTTCCTTTCCACTCTTCAAAAGCACGGTTGAAGGTATCTCGTATAGCTGACAAGCCAAATCGGTCCGCTATTGAGAAATCCTCCCAAAAGGTTGTTTGTAACTCGTAACCGTTCTCACGCATAAATTCTCTAAATGTCATACCGTCTAAATTTTAAGATTAATTGTTTTTTTGTTTTTCCCTTTGATATACATCCTATACCGAAAGGTTGATTATTTTTTCTGCCCACGGGATTGGCGGCCAGTCCGGGCAAGGAGGATGCGGAAAATACGCTCTCCAATACGTTGGAGAGGAAGATTTTCCAGCAGCAAGCAAGGCGATCCTTGACAGGGCTGACAGACGGCAATCGAAATTTGCAGACAAAATAACGGGCTTTCGGAATGGGTGTATGAGGAAAACATGTGCAGGAAGAATAAAACAGGGAAAAAGCGAAGGTGCTATAAAAGGCTCTTGGCTTCTCATGGAGTGGGGTATTTGTTAAAACTCCTGAAGATAAAAGTGCAGATTGACTGGAAAGAAGCGGACGATTGAACGAGATTCGGCAAACGGACCGGTTTTACAAAAGGATATGCCCGAAGACTTGTATTTTGGTTGCCCAAAATACAAATGCCGCAGCCTTCTTTTGAGAATGTACTGCGACATTCATTTTACGGCAATCAGTTGCTCTTGCGCTTTCTTGTTTTCCAGCCATAGACCTCGGCCACATACGGATAAAGAGAACGGGTTCTCTGCCGGAATCCTGCCTCGTCTATTTCGTCGTTGTATATTTTTTCGGCTATCCGTTCCGCGGTATCCCTGTCCTTAGCTACTCGGTACAAGGCGTAATTAGTACCGTCATGATGTATCATGCGTCCGCGAATATTATAGCCGTCGCCGTACCATTCGGCTTCGTCGCTTTGAGATTGCAATATGCCGGCAATATTGTGCCCTACTATCTGATAACCTCTCCGTGATCCTCGCCAAGTACCTACAACGGCAAAGGCAATAATAACGCCTTCGATTTCTCTGTTCAGGTTGCTTCACTCGTCGTCCAACCAGTGATAGACTTCATCTGCCCACTCTTCGTCGCTGACCTTGTAGGATTCGTCTTCCATGACTTCACGCTGAAAATCTTGGTAATGCACTCTTGCTGCGTCGTCCAGCCTGTCCTCGCTCGACCAAATCATCTGTTTCATACGTTCTGAATTTTAATGTTCGACTTTTTTCTCCCTCTTGTCGGTGGCTTCCACCTCGTCCGACGGGATTCTATTTTACGTGCAGAATACCAAGGCGGAAAGGAGAGAACAATGCAAGGAGGAAGCGGAAAGTCTCTGACGATTTTCATTCGGTTAACAAGTATTGACGAGCTTGTGAGTTGATGGTTGTTGACCGAATGGAACAGCGCCTTGCAGGTTCGCACCCGCCTTAACTTTGCACAGTAAAATCAATGCACGGAGGAAGGTGGATGCAAGACATGGACTATATAAAAGGACGGTTTGGAACATTACGGTAACGAGCAAAACAAAAGCGGCCCGAAGACCGCTTTTGTTTTCAATAAGGCAGAAGTTACTTCTTGCCTTTTTTCGGTTCCTTTGCCGGCTCCGCAGGAGTTTCTTCCTTTTCGACGGGCGGATAGAACTTGACGGCGACCATCATGATGCGGTTGTGCTTCACGCCCTCTTTGTCGGCCCATTCTTCGGGCTTGAAATACCCCTCTACGGTAAGCAGCGTGCCTTTGGTTAACTGGTCGAATGACCCGGCATTTTCATTTTTGCGCCACGCTTCCATATTCATCAAAGCGGATATGCGATTGGTTTCCTCGCCGTTTTTCTCCTGGCGGCTGATTGCCAAGGGGAAGCGTGCTACACTTGCGGTGGCGAACTGGTGGATTTCAGCGTCCTTTGCTACGAATCCGGTTACTGCGAAATTGTTTTCGTTCTTTTTCATTGCGATTGTTTTTTGAAGTTAATAAATCAGTTTTACGGTGCCTAAAAAGTAGGTGCAGTAAAGGGGTGCACCAAGGATAGCGCATAAATACTCTTTATTTTGGAGCGAAGCCCCAAACCGTAGGCTCGATAAAGGAAGATTTGTGCAGCTACGCCATTGGTCAAGCCCTATCGGGGCGTACCCTATCTGCACACTAACTTTGCAACGGAAAACGATATGACGACTTCAATAGAAAACAAGCGCGAAAAAGACGAGGCGCAACAAATCGCAGCGGGTCCGTAGACACAAAAGGTCGCTCCACCTGCCAACTCAAACAGGAGGCACGTTACGGCAGGAAGCCGGGAAGAACACAGGAGTAAGGAAAGCATTCCGTCTGTTGCCAGTGGAAGTTGCAATAAATGATATGCCGGTTAGACCAACCAAATGCTGCGTAGAGGGTTATCAAACGAGAACCGACAAAAGGAGCGTATAACCGTATCTGTAGTGGACGTCTCTATCCAGGTCTTGTAGAAATCTGGGGGAAAAGGCAAAGGGGAAAATGGCAGAAGCCTACCTTATTATCAAAGCGGAGAGGCGGCCCCCTTGTGCGAATGGACGTCCGTTACAAAAGGAGAAGGCATAGCCAAAAGAAAAGGAGAAAGTCGTTAAGCCGAATTATAAAAGGATAGCGGGTGCGCCAGCACCCCGTCGGCAGAAAAGAGAAACCGACCGAAATGGTTTTGTCTTCCATTTCAGCCGGTATGCACATTTCCATCAGAAGCGGGCAATCATAATCCGGTGCTCGAAGATTTTATTTTTGTCGCTCGGCCGACGTTGGCATACCCAAAAATGGTGTGCGCCATAGCCATATTCAAAATACTCATCAAGCGGGACTTTTTGCTTCAAACTTTCAATGCCTGTACGCAATGCGTTTTCATCACCAGAAAAAAGAATGGTGTTGATTATCCGGAAGTAAATTTCTATTACTTCGTCGCAATAGGGGCAAAAGAAATTCTCGATTGTTACATTCATGACTATTTTAAGATTGCGGTGTTTCGGGTACATTGGTTATTATTGATTCTCCGTCTTCGCTGAAAATTTCCATTGTCGGATTGCCGTCGTTTTCTTCGGGAAGCATGTATTCTGAAGTGTCGGTCAATGCACCCCCCCATTCGTCATAATGCAGACGGTCGTCGGTGATGTTCGATACATCTTCACAGTTCCATGAGCGAACGATAGCCACGGCTTCTTCGTAACTGTCCGCTTCTACACTAAAATAATCCCGTTCCCAACTTGTAACCTTACGGTCTTGATAAAATTTGTATTTTCCCATGTCTATGTTTTAATGTGTTACTTCAACAATATCCTCAATTCTGCCGTGCAATATCGAACGTAATGCCGTTTTGTCAATGGCATAATACTCGTGAATGTTTCCGTACTGTTTGACAAAATACCGTTTGAGAACGTCGGAAAAATCAAAATGATAACCGCTCAAGGCAATTCCACGTTTGAAATAGATGCTTTCCCACACGTTACGGGTAATCCAGTTCTTTTCTTCCCGGTTTAACTTGCCTCCATTGTTCAAGCGTACTCGTAATCTGTAAACCTTGTCTCCCTGCAATGTCGCCAGTTCGGGAATGTCCCATTTTACGAATTTTGTTGCTATCTGTGCCATATTGCTATTGCTAATCATAGATAATTACTTCATCACGATATTCTGAAATTTCTTTGCCGCTTTCAAGGCGGACAACTATGGTGTTACCATAGTCGCCCACGATTGTGCCTTCCGTATAGCCTTTGTATGGGGTAAGCAGCGTACAATGCAAACCGATTATATCGGTTGGTTCTTCATATTCATACATGGCGGTTTCTGTTTAGGTTATAACTTAATGTTCCATGTGCCTTGCGAGAATATCCGAAAGCTCACGTACTCGTCTTCCAACTCGTAGGTCAGTATGCGGATATAGATTTTCTCTTTAGCTTCCAACGACGCTACCAGTCCGTCGATTTCTTTTTCCGGGTACTCCCAGCGGGAGGAAAACTCGGCATCTATTATGTTGCTATACCGATTGACAAAACCGTTGAAATTGTCGTCCAAAAAAGCCTCTATTTTAGCGAGGTCTTGTTCGCATTCCGTACTTGCGTGGAAAATGTTTGTTGCATAATTCGCCATAATCTTAAACTTTGAATTTTCTTTTTTCCCTCCTGTAGCATCAGCTACTTTCGGGCTTGATTTAATTATGTCGCCTCAAAAGGTGTCATGACTCTTTATGCAAGGTTTCACAACAAAATACAACCTCTGTGAAGCAGAAGGTGGAGATTTTGTCGTGAACCCAAAGGCGAAGACCTTGCAGACAAGAAAGGCATGACGAGTACCTTTGCGACACAATTCACATCAAGTAGCCCGAAAGAGGGTATGCGGAATAACGAGGGAGCGAGTTGAAGACTAAAACAGGGAAAGATGGAATCAAGGACATACCCACCAAAGCATAAAGCTCCAGCAACTATCGGCGAAAAGGACCAAGCAGGAAGGACTACGTAGCACTCCCACCTTAATAGCTTTCGCTGGCCAAAAGAAAAATAAATGATGCGAGAGGCTTATAAAAGCTGTTTAGTTTAGAACTTGGAGAGATATACAAAAACCAAACTAAACTTTTGTATATTTGCATTGCGTTTCGAATAGCATAACGAGAACAGAGCTTTTTCGAGGGACAAAAAAATAGCAGTAAAAAACACCGAGGGACAAACCTTATATTTGCTCTTTTTTTCTTTTGGACAGTAAATTTTTGTCCCCAGTTTGTCCCCCAAAGCATTCACGATTTACAAAATCAATATAAATATCAGTACATTATGAACTAAAAAAATCAAATAACACTTTCTGCATCGGAAAAAAGTGCCGGTTTATCTGAAAAAACAAAGAATATACCG
>UMLL01015444.1_pt1 | contig 98412 bp, 115 predicted proteins | sample 1966591 | NCBI WGS metagenome assembly UMLL01 (sample SAMEA4836200, study PRJEB28245) | human gut metagenome | biome: gut microbiome; material: fecal sample | place: Denmark | collected 2008 | reverse complement strand
CGGCTGGCGTACTTACTGACGTAACGATTAGCTGGTCCACCAAGTTCGACGGCGAGGAAGTGACGCCCGATTCGCTTACGGTTAAGCGCGGCGACACCGTACTAACGACCGATGTGGCGCTTAAGAGCGTTGTAGACCACATATCGGAGACTGCTCAGTACACGGTAACGGCTGTGATAAAAGGCGTCGCCAAATCGGCTGAAATCGCCGTGGAGGCAAACGCCAAAATGTACTACGGCGCCACCCCGAAAGATACCCTCGCTGAAGCCGACGTGCTGGCCTTTACGGCCCGTGAAATCGAGACTACTCCGGCAGGCGATATCGAAGTGCCGTTTGGCGAGGTGGCCTATCTGTGGGTGTGCGTGCCTGCGCCTATGACCATCAAGGGCGTTTCGTCGAGCGGTTTCGGCGTACCTATGAAGCCTGCAGTGGAGGTAACGGTTGAAGGAAACAATTACAATTGCTACCGAAGTGCCAACCAGTTTACGGCGGGCGACTTCATCGGTGTTATATCATAATTTCAAAGTACCATGGGAGAATACATTAACATCTATGGCTTGCTTTTCGCGAAGACCGCCGACGGCAAACTCGCGTTCACAGGCCAAATCTGGGACGAGGAACTGCAAAAGTTCCAGTCCGACATCAACAAGTCGACCCCCCAGCTGGGCGAGGACGGCAAACTGCCCGCCGACCTGCTTCCGGAGTCGCTTCAGAACGCCACTTCGACCGAGGTCGTTGAGTCGCTTCCTCAAACGGGTGAGGCCAACAAGATTTACCTCGTCAAGCGCGAGGGCAGCGACCCCGTTGTCTATGACGCCTCGATGTGGATTGACGGCGCGTGGGCTTCGTTCGGCGGTAGCGGCGGAGGTGAGGTCACAGGGGCCGTTCGTTACGACGAAGCGCAGGGCCTGGAAGACGCTCAGAAAACCCAGGCTCGCGAGAATATCGGAGCGGCTTCACAGAAAGACGTTGACGATATCAACCAAATCCTGTTCACCCAGTACACCGCTCTGTCGATGAGCCGTACCCCGGCCTCGTTCGAAAAGGGCGTTGAAACCGAGGTGACGCTGAACTGGTCCACCAAGTTCAACAACCAGGAAATCGAACCCGATTCGCTTGAGGTCAAGAAAGGCAACGAGGTTCTCACCTCCGACAAGACGCTCAAGACCATCAAGGATTCGGTGACCAACACCCAGGCATACTCCATGACGGCCGTCATCAAAGGCATCACCAAGACCGCTTCGGTAACGGTTAACGCCTACTATCCGATGTATTTCGGTGCGTCGGCTAAGACCGCTCTGGAGTCGGCTGATATTCTGGCCATGACCAAGCAACCCATCAAGTCGTCGCCTGCGGGTAACGCAACGGTTGAGGTCGGCGCCAACGAGTATCTCTGGCTGTGTGTTCCCTCGACGATGTCCATCAACAGCGTGAAATCGGGCGGTTTCGACGTACCGATGGCCGCTCCGGTAACGGTTGCCGTTGACGGTAAGGGGGATTACAAATGCTACCGCAGCGCAAGTCCGTTTGCGGAGGGTACGTTTAACGGTGTAATTGCGTAAGGGTCATGGCAGAAATCAATATCTATGGACTCCTTCACTGCAAGGCGGCTGACGGAAAGTTGGCGCGGACTGCGCAAGTCTTTGACGAAGACGAGCAAGAGTTTCAGAGTGTGATTAATGCCAAAACCGTTCGTTCAGTTACAGTTCGCGGTGTAGAAATCACCGAAAACGCTCCCTCTAAACAAGACAACATTTTGTACATCGAGGTAAAACCAGAAACCGATGGCCAATAGAAAGATAGCGGATATGGTACTCAACGGACGGCGTTTGCTGTCCGGCGAGGCCATACGCCGCGTTCTCTTCAACGGTCAGGTCATCTGGCCCTTTACCGAAGGACAACCCGATCCAACCGTTCAGCGCGTTGTCCTTAATGGCGAAGTGTTGTATGACCGAAGTTCTTTGCCATATCTTGAAATCGAGAAACTGGTGGTGTACGTAAGCCAGAATCCCGCTGAAGAGAGCAAGAACATGATATTTACGAATACAGAATTTACTGTAGAATAACCCATTTAATCTAAAAAAGCTATGGCTGATGTATCAAAAAGCTACGTCATCTGTACCCCGGGTTCAGGCTCGGGCGATACCGAGTTGACGCTGAAAGCTAAGGTTGCCAATCTTGGCAACCGTGTAAACCAGACGGACAATTTTACGATTACCGCGCCTGGTGTGACCCCCAACAAGACGTTCTCCGCCATCCTGCAGGCTGCTGCTGAGTTCGTGTCGTTCGACGACGGTGCTGAGGCATCGGTGCCGAAAGAAGGAGGAACGGTAGTTCTGGACGGTATGTCGAACGCCGCCGCCATCACGTTCGCTAAGGGCGATGGTGATATCATCGCCGCCGACGTTTCGGCTATCGCCTATCAGGCTAACGGAGCCGCCGCTACGTCGGGCGCAGACATCGAGGGCGACCCCGGTGCCACGAAGAAATTCGCGTTCGTCCTGACGCTGGACGCAGCCGAGAACACTACCATCTCGGAGCGTACCCAGCAAATCACCGCCACGACCAAGGGTACTAAGAGCGCTACCATCACGCTGAAGCAGACTGCCGGCGACCCCTACCTGGAAATCGACAAGACTTCGGTCAACGTTCCGCAGGACGGTTCGGGCGTAACGATCAACGTGACGACCAACACCACGTTCACCGTATCGTAACGTCACCAAACTCTACCATCCCGGAGGCGGGGAGACCTACCTCCGGGAACAATTAAACCGCGTATGGCTATTCAGAAAACAACAATTGCTTGGGGAGACGGTTCTGGCGACAGTTTCTATGTGTCGTTCGACCCGGCTAAGCTACCTGGAACAACCTCGGTTGAAGTGACGTCGGACCCAAACTACACAGGAGTTCAACGTCAAAAGACCGTGACCTTCACCACCGACACACCGGGCGTGCCTACTGGCTCTCAAAGTTCGCGGCAATTGAAGGTCATACAACTTACCGACAACCTGGTTATTGCTACATGGGACACGGCTCAGACCGTTGGTCTTTACGACAATACCACCAAGGCCGGATTCCCCAAGAGTTAGAAACCTTTTCATTAACACTTTAATAATCAAAATTATGAGCAACACAGAGAAGATTAAGGCCCTCGTCGCCAAGATTCGCGAAAGCCTGCAGATTACTCCCTACGCCACGATGGAGACGGTCAACGACCTGCTCGAGATTGTTGACCTGAAACTGGCCGATGCTGGTCAGGGCGGCGGCAGCGCCCAGGTTAACTGGGATGACGTTCAGGGCAAGCCCAACATGGAGGAGTACGCCAAGAAGACCGACCTCCTGCAGACCATCACCCTCACGGGTACGGCTCAGGGTAGCGGAACGGTCGAGGGTAACACCTGCACCATCAACACCACGGCTGGCGCCTAAACTACGGTAGGATATGTGGATTATCTTCAACAAGCTAATTCCCGTCAAGGGGTTCTGGATGATGACCCTGTGGTTCATGATTTTCGTTCGCGAAGATACGGCACACGGACGTAATATCCCGGCAACTGTTTACCGTCACGAGCGTCGTCACTGGCACCAGGTTCTTCAAATCATGATTACCTCCTTTGCGTTGTTCCTTGCAACGTGGCTCATCTACGATTACAACCCTTGGTGGTGGTTGCTTTGGGTGGCGTCGTATTATGCCGTGTACGTGGCATGCTGGTTGATTGAAATCCTGCTTCCGCCGTATAACATGGCGTACAAGAACATCTGTTTCGAAACCGAATGCCAATATACCCAGGACGACCCCGATTATTCGCGTCACTTCTGGAATCATTGGTTTGGATGGTTTAAGTATATTTCGAATAAGAAATACCCACCCAAGCGGTAACGACAGCAGTTCGTAAAGAGAGGCCCCGGTTCACGCCGGGGCTTTTCGCGTTGTAGGGCTGAAAATCTCATTGGCAGCGAGTTTTCCTTTACGAGCCTATACACGTACCTCGCCGGAACGTTTTGCGTCGCCTAATGGCTTACAACGTTTATGTGGTTACCAAAGCGTGCAACGGTGTTCGGGATAAACAGGGGTAAACCACTTCAACGACACGCGACCCATACAGCAAGAAGCCACATTGGCAGTAGGGGGAAAGGGGGTAAACCTCCTTCGCTATATCCCCCACCAGCAAGTGTATGTGGTGTGCATGCGTGAGGCACGTGATTGTGAAACGAAATTGTTGAAAAGATGACTGTAAATGAATGGCGATTCAAGATATGCGTGAGAGCGCGTGATGAATGGCGAAAGAATCCTCAAAACTACAACGGCTTGTGCTCGTTGTTTGTGAATACGATAGTCCAAAATGGCCATGAAGAAACTGACGACAAAGAGTTCAACGAGTTGATATTCGAGATTATTCGTCGCAAAGGATGTTGTAGGCCAACGGTATCTGAACTCATCCCAGAGTTTGTACGTCCAGCTGATGCCGATCAAGAAGCGGTCTTTTGGTGGATTACCTCCGATAAACAACGCCGTATGGAGTTTTTGGAGTATTTGGTGTCTTATTACGCCAACGCAGTTGATAAGGAAGAATAATATGGTTTGGCGACGGGTTAAAGGAGCTGAAACGGCGTGGAGTATTGTACGTGAGGTGGTGTCCTCACGAAAGGTTGGCCAACGTATTACGCAAGGAAAAGTGCGTGCTGAGTTGGAAAAGCGTTTGGAGAATTACAAGAAATATGGTTCTTTGGCCACTGTAAACGCTTATTTCAATTATTTGGCTGGAGCAGGGTACATTCGTCATCGATATCATAACGACCCGTGGGTTATTGTGGAGCCTCTTCCTCCAGACCTTTCATCGGCAAAGTTAGTAGAGATGTATAAAAATCGTAAGATAAAACGCGGATATGGCTTGCAGGATAGATATCGCAAGAGAAAATTTCTTTGAATATTCGTTTCGAAATTCCGACAGTACGGGGAAACGGATAGTCGCAGCGGCTCTTACATTCAGGAATCCAAGTCCGTTTGCCTATTCTGACAAGATACAGATGTTCGATAGGCGTATGTTCACATTTCGTGTGGGGATGTTGCCTACGCTGTTGAAGAAGTTGTCAAATAGGGGATTGGATTATCGGCTACAAGATTACGAATACAAAATACCACGAAAGATAAAAATCGACCCACGCCTCAGTGGTAAATACATTCACCAGCGGCGGGCTGTAGAAGCGTTTCTGCGGCGGCGTGTAGGTATTATCGTCGTTCCGACGCGCGGCGGTAAAACCTACATTGCTGGCGAGTGTATTCGCATATTTTGCGAAGAGCAACCTGCAGACCAGGTGTTGTTCTTGGTGGATAGTAAAACTTTATTTCAACAGGCAATAGACGATTTTCATCACTATTTTGAACCTTATGGAGGTATAGAAATTGGCGAGATACGTGCTGGGTGTATTGATACCGAAAAGCGCGTAACCGTTGGCATGATACAAACCATTCAAGCGACACTGTCTAAACGTTGTACAGATACGCGTAAAAAGAACGGCCTAAAGAATTATTTGAAGTCCATTCGATTTTTGGTCGTTGATGAAATACACGATAACGCATCACCAACCAAGCTATCAATCTACAAAAAGTGCATACATCTTACACACCAGCTGAGCCTTTCGGCTACGCCGTATCGTGCAGAGGCGTTTGTAGAAAACTTGCGTTTGAGGGCTTGGAGTGGTGATGTTGTTTATCGTATAAAGGAAGAAACGCTCCGTGAACGCGGCGTATTAACAGAATACAAGGTGTTTTTGCTGGCCTTGGAACAGGACCCCCGTTCGGTATTAGCTTCGACATATGCAGCGTACCAAAAAGCGATGATATTTAACAACAAGATACGTGATAATATCGTTGTTTTGGTAGTTAAGATGTGTCAGAGGTGCGGGTTTAAGACCTTGTTGATGTTTCAATCTGTTGACCATGGACGTCACATTAGCGAACTCACAGGATGTACGTTTATTCATGGCGACACGGTTAACGAAGAGCGAGAACATGTTAAAGAGGAATTCTTGGCGCGTACTGATGGTGGTGTATTATTGGCGTCGAATATTTTCAAGAAAGGCGTTACGCTTCCTGAAGTCGAAGTGTTGTTTAACGTTGACGGAGGGCTTGAAAACGCCAACACTATCCAGAAAAAAGGGCGTGTTCTTGGCGCTACGGTCGATAAGACCCATTCAGCCATTATCGACTTTATTGACTTGGACGATTCTTACTTTGCCGAGCACTCTGCTACACGGTTAAATACCTACGTTAAAGCCGTCGGCGAGGGTAAGATTGGAATACTCGATACGGCGGTTGATGATTGGTTAAAAACTCTTGAACGATGGCTGACGATTTGGTTATCTGTAAACAGGCACTCTACCGATACGCCGTGAGGCTGTTGGTGGATGTGTTGTACCAGATGGGGTGTGATATGCGTCAGACATTCCGTGTGAACGATACCGACATCCACGCGTGGAATCACTTCATAGAGAAATATCCTTCTGCGACGGAAGACTTCACACGACGGTTTATTCTGTTCCAATTACAATGTCGTTACGGCGAACGACCAAGTGTAACACGTAAGGCGTTAAGTCGTACGCGATTGGCGTGGCTGGTTAGTAAGGCGGCCATAAAATCATGGGAAAAGGTCTATCCGACGTCGGCCGCGCGTTTTGTGGCTAAGGGGCTGAAAAGCCGTTTTGACGTCTCTACACTCAAGAGCGAGACCGAGTTACCAGCGTTATTAGTTAGGCTTATAGACCGCGAAGAAAAAGCCAAGGCGGCGTTTTATGGCGCCAATAAAGGGTTTGCGTGGTGTGTCGTGAATACGACGCTATACCACCACCGGAGTCCCTGGTGTACGACGTGTAAGTTCAAGGAACAGTGTAAGAAATTACTGGGTAAGAACTACCCGCTTGTGTACAAAATACGAGGATATGCTTAAAGATAGACTATCGTCCAACCTAATTACCGAACTGCTCTCGGCGGCTATCCGTAAACGTTCGGTGTTCGATATATTGAACCAATATCTGCGCTTTTCGTACCTCCAGGTTGAGGCTGAAAAGAAAGTGTGGAAAAAGATGACTGAACGCTATTCCAAAACCGGGCGTGTACCGACCATCGGCCAGTTACAACAGGCCTTTCTGGACGACGAGGGGGCGTTGGAGTTAATCGAGAATATACGCGACGTCGATGTTACGGACGAAGACATTCCGTCGTTGATAGCGTCGCTGGAAGCGTACATTCGCCAGATGAAATTTCTCGACGCTAACGACCGTATCGCCGATTCCTACAACATGGGCGATAAGGAAAAGGCATATAATATCCTCATCAAGGCAGCCGAGGAAATATCACATTTCACCATCCAGGACGCCAAGTACGACCGCGTGTTCAGCGACTTCAACCGTCGTCAGCTGGAACGGCGGAGCACCGACTGGAATTACCGCTTCAAAATCCCTACCTGCATTGACGAACTGGATTACAAGTTAGGCGGTTCGAACGGCGGCCCTGAAACAGGCGAGGCGTGGTTGTGGATGGGTATATCGGGTGCAGGTAAATCACAAGCGCTGGTTCACCTGGGTATCGCGGCTTCACGACAGGGGTATCGCGTGGTTCATTTCCAGCTGGAGGGTACGCGTGAACAAGCCATGGCCCGTTACGATTCGGCGTGGTTAGGTGGTATCTATCAGGATGTAAAGGTTGGTAATATTTCCGACACTAAACTGAAGATGGCGCAACGCGTCGTGGCCAAGTTAGGTAAAACCGACATTATCGTCGTGGCGGTTGAAAGTTTCGGTGGCATGACCGTTACCCAGATGCGTCAAGAACTCCAAGACATAGAACGGGCCTATGGCAAAGTTGACATGATACTGTGGGACTACCTCGAATTGGCCGAGTTAGGTGACGGTCATAGCTATTCGATGAACGAGGAGCGCTTCCGTCAGATGAAACTGGCTCAGCAGGCCAAGATGCTGGCGATGGAGTTCAACGCCGTGGTTCACGTTGCTACCCAGGCTAACGGTATTCCGCCCGAACTCCTCAATGACCCCGACTTCGTCATCACGCGTTACAACCTGGCGGAGGCTAAAGGTAAGGTGAACCCGATGGACGGTTTCGTGACGATGAATTTCACGTCCGACGAGCGCAAGGAAGAAATCATGCGTTTGTACCTCGATAAGGCTCGTGAACACAAGGCCGGGGATATTATCCGTATTTGTAACAACATGACCTACTCGCGTTTCTACGACCGTAAGCGAACGCTGGAAATGCCGTGGGAGGATATCGTCGAAGAGCAGCACGCTACAAAAACGAAACGCGGGCGGCGTAATACGTCGGTGGACGATGACGAATAAATGGGGCATAGACGTTCGTGAGTTGCTTGGTACGAACGGGCGATTTAATTCGCGTCGCACGGAATATATCACCAAGTGCCCTTTTTGTGGGAAAGAATCCCATTTCTATGTTAATGTCAGCACCCTGCGCTTTTCGTGTAAGAAATGCTGGGAGGAGGGCGGCGTTTACAAGCTACTATCGCAGTTTGATAAGTTGTACCTGTTAGAGGGAGCCACTATCGAGGAACGCGAGGTAATACCCAAAATCCGCGATTTGGCTGCGTCTGCCACTGAAGACGTAAAACTGGGGCCACTGCCGCCACGGAAGATGCCTGTGGGCTACAAAGTGTGTTTGCACGACACTTATCTCGAACGCGACCGCGGTCTTACTCCAGCCGTTATGAAGCGATACGCCATTGGCCGTACTAAGTTGGTGCGGAGGTACGCCGATTATATCCTCATTCCGGTAACTACCGATGGCGTCGTCACGGCTTTCCAGGGCCGTTACGCTTCTAAGAAAGTACCGCCCGACGCCCTGCGCTGGCGTAACGATACCGGGGCTGACTTCGCCAAGATGCTGTATGGCTACGACGATATAAAGGTGCCCGGCGCGACGGTGATATTGGTTGAGGGCGTATTCGATAAAATAGCTGTGGACCGTCGGTTACGATTGGACGAGTGTGACGACGTCAAGTGCTGTGCTACGTTCGGCAAGAAAATAAGCGACTACCAACGTGCCATGCTCCAGAAAAAGGGCGTCCGCTCGGTGGTGTTGCTTTACGATTTTGACGCCATAAAAGAGATTAAAAAGTACGCGTTCGAATTGGACAAATATTTTTCTACAAATATAGTTTTCACGACCAAAAAGGACATTGACGAGTGTAATGAAGCTGAGACGTTGGAGGTTTTCAAACGTTTACAACGTCCTCGCGATTTTGCTTGGAATGTTATAGGAAAACTAAAAAGGTAACAATCATGAACACCAAGAAGAACCTGTCAGCGGCGGAGTATTTTCACGTTGTGCAACAGGAATATCTCATGGCAGAATTTCGACGTAAAATATACTTTTCCCCCAAAGACAAGCGGTATTATGAACGGTTGATGCAGTACAAGCGGGAGAAGATTGAAGATATCGGCATGCGCTATCGCTTATTGTCGATTTTCAATTCTGTAGATAAGGTAAACGCCATTCGCGCCGAACTGTTCGACCCACTGGGGCGGCCTATGTTCCATATGAGTGAACAGGATTGGAAGAATTACTATTCTGTAAATTCTGATTTCTCGTATCGAGGCGAGGTTTGGAAACTGGACGCTGTTAAGGGAGATGTTCTTACTTTATACAACGAACGGCAGGAAGTGTACGCTGACGACGTCTCCAAGGATGAAGTCATAAGAATTTTGTAAAATTTTAGCTAAAATTCTTTGTAGATTGAAATATTGTTACTAAATTTGCGCTGGAGTTGGTTGTTAACAGCCAACAATCGTAAAACAAATTGGCATGAAAGCGTCGGAAAAAGCCTACAAAGAATTAGAGTATTTAGCTGTTAAATACGCCAACAAGCTATACTCCTATGAAGAGTTGTCACTGGAACGTGACGACCTCTTGCAAGAATTTCGTTTGAAAATTTTCACTTCTATAAAAGCCTACGGGCGTCGTTGGCTGGCATATCGCCGCGGTGAGGCCCCTAAGCCAGTTCCCCTTAAATACTATGTCGAATGCGCTTGTTCTAACAAGGGTAATGATATTATGCGTGCTATTCGGAAGGAGAACTACAAACTACGCATCGACCAAACAGCGTATGATTATGGCGTGGAAGATACTGTACATGTAGATTCCGGAAAAGATAAATTCGTACTCAATGGCGTTGACGTTTTGGCTAATTTGACTGGTGTAAAGCGTGTTATATTTTCGATGCATGTACGCGGTCAAAGTAAGAAATTAATGGCGCGTATATTACGCACACCGTTTGCTGTGGCCGAGGGTTACGACCCTAATATGATGATTAACGATGCTAAAATGCTTGTCGATAAAATAATCGAAGACCAGAAGCAGTATTTGTTGAACAACCATCGTGCAGCGTTATATTATACACCAACGCGTTACGATTACTATCGTGTACAAGAAGATTGACCAAATTGTCTAACAAAAAGTATAACAACATGGCAACTAAACTTTCCAAAGTGCAGGTCGAAAAGATGAATGACCTGGATCTCGGTTTCACGGCAAAAACCGAAGAACAAGCAAGAGAACAACTCCTGGAGTGGCTGGAAGCACATGGTCTTCCGGGCATGGAACAGGAAACGTTCGACAACCTCCTGGACATTGTCGGTTCGATGTCTTCCATTTCCAGCGACGAAGCTCAGGTTGCTGCTCCTAATTTCGCCGAGGCCGAGGCTGATGAACTGGCTAAGGAGGCTGCTGAGGAAGAAGCTGAGGCTGATGACGACGAAGAGGAAGAAGAGGTCCCCGCTCCCGCTGAGGCTGTAGAAGCTGAAGAGGAGAAGCCCGCCGCCAAAGAAAAGACCGCTCCGGCCAAGAAAAAAGCCGCTAAGGCAGCGAAGAAACCTGCGGCCAACAAGCGCGGTGTGCGCTTGGTTCCGCAGAAGAGTAAGGAAGACCTGGCTAAACTGCAGGAACTCCTTGGCGATTTGTTCCCGACGGACAAGTACGAGTATGTTCCGGTGTCGCGTGGTATTTCAATCAAGTACCGCGGTACAAACTCCAAACAGGTGGCGATTATGTTCGAGAACGTCTACCTCAAAGACGGCGAACCGTCGACTACTAACGTCGTTCTGAACGCATTCCGGAATCAAACGCTTCAGGACAAACTCACCGACGACGGTGTTCAGTTCGACCAAACGTGGAATGCGTTGCCGCTGTTCAAGAACATCGATTGGAACGAGGCTCTGGAACTCGTCGGTAACTACATGAGCGACATCCAGCAGGTAGTGGCCAACACGGACAATCGACTTGGGCGTAACCGCGCTAAGATGGAGGAGGGGCTCAAGGCCAACGACAAGAAGCCGGCAAAGAAAGCCGCCGCTCCGGTCGCTAAGAAAGCCGCTCCTGCGCCCGCTGCGAAGAAAGCCGCCTCCAAGGCTGAAGCCAAGGCCGAGCCTACCGAGGACCCCAAGGCTAAGGCCCGCGCTGCGTTGCTGAAAGCGGCCGCAGCTAAGAAAGCTAAAGCCTCCAAGAAATAAACCCGGAAGGGAGGATACGAGATAGGTTACTAAATTACCCGCCCCGGTCGTCATGGCCGGGGTTTTTCACATTCCTCGTTCCAGCGTTATTAAGGCCAGATAAAACCGTATTAAGGATATGAAGCAAGAATCAATTTCCAAGGCCGAAACGGGCATTAGCCGTTTTGAGTTTGACTATCGGCGGCGTGTGGTATTTACCGACCCGCGCGGTTCGTTCGCCGAGGTGTATCCGTATATCAACCGCACGATGATGACGACGCTCCCGCTTCAGGATTCTCGTGCTGGTAAGGTACGCGAACTGCTCGACGTCAAGACCATCATCAACAACCCGTATCGCCGCTGTGTAGGCGGTTACGCCCGCAACATCAACGTCTTCTTCCTGCTGGCTGAAGCTATGTGGATAGTTACGGGCCGCAAGGACGTCGAGTTCCTGAAAATCTTCAACGGTAAGATGGTCGATTTTTCCGATAATGGCGTTACGTTCCACGCCCCTTACGGCTGGCGTTTGCGTCACTGGGGTATTTCGTCCGAGGGCGAGTCGATGGACCCGGGCCTGGACCAGGTAAAGGAAGCCATTCGCCTGCTGAGCGCTGACCCGGAAACGCGTCAGGTGGTGATGTCGATTTGGAATCCTAAGTTTGACCTCGGCGTGAAATCGAAAGACTTGCCGTGTAACGACATGGTGATGCTGAAAATCCGCGACGGGAAACTCGTTACCACGGTCCAGAATCGTTCGAACGACCTCCACTGGGGCTTACCCACGAACATCTTCCAGTTCTCGTTCCTGACGGAGGTAATGTCCCTCTGCTTGGGGGTAGAGTTAGGCGTTCAGACTCACAATTCGCAGTCGCTCCATATCTACGAATGGAATAATATCGCCGAGCAGATGAGCGAACTTTTCGCGTCCAATAATACGCGCCGCAGTTTGTACTGCGAGGGAGCGATGTCGTACATGATGGACTTTAAGTTCGAATCGGAGGTTCCGGTAAACCGCTTGTGTGAAATAACGGCCTTTATGGAAGAGATGATAAATCGCTTGGCAATGCGGCACGCAAAAGGCGATATCTTGGAAGATGAGGCCGGGTTCGAGAACTACGTGTTTGAGAAATCGACCTATTTCTGGGTAGTTTATCAGCTGTTGAAGGTGTACGTCTTCTACAAGCGCAATATTGGCGCCTACGCGGATGACCGCGATACGTTGCTGAAGTCGTGCTATGCGCTGGTGGACCGTATTGCAGGGGCCGTATCCGTTGAAGAAAAGTGGGACTACCTGATGCTGGCTCGCAATTTCTTCGCGGCAAGGTTATCTAACGCAGAAACCTGTAAACTCCTGTAATATGACTGACTCGCTACGTCGGTGGGCGGAAGATAACTATCTGGCTATCGAAGAAAAGCGCGACGACGAATTGAACATAATCGCTATTGAGGGCGTGGGGGACTTCTTGTACCTCCACCCCGACGATAGCGGAAAGATAATCGACGAACGGTTCTCGTTCGCGGTAACGGCTGACGAATTCGACGCGCTGTACGATGGCGTGGTGAAATACATCCTCTTCGAGTTTGGCGGCAAGTTCTACTACTCGAATATCAAAAAGGACCACCTGCGGCTGGATAAAACCGTGGTTTTCCGTCCCGAATTCCGCGACTTCAAGTATCTCGGCACCAGTACGGCTGAAGAATTGGTTCCGTTCGTTCACCTGGGGGTTCATAGCGAATACGAGTTCTTGAACGGTTCGTCAAACTGCGAAGAATGGGCTGCTAAGGCCAAATTCAACCGTATGACGGCTCTTGGTATTTGTGACCGTAATACGCTGGCTGGCACGCTCGCCTTTCAGACCGCTTGCTTGGGCAAGGGGTTGAAACCTATCATCGGCGAAACTGTTACCGTGGCTTGTAACTACGACCCGGCGGCTGACGTTCAGGAAACCTTTTCGCTGAAACTCTACGCCATGAATACCCAGGGATGGCGAAACCTGCTGCTGGTTAATAAGGCTATCAACGTCGATTATCAAGGATTCATACCCGCGGAAGAACTCTACAAGTTAGGCCGCGGCCTGGTATGTGTAATACCGCCTGATAGCGAATTAAACTATTTCAAGGGGGACGTCGAGCGTTGCAAGCGGTTATTGACGGCCTATCACGCCGCATTCGACCGTGTGTACTACCAGATTGATACGGTGGAGTACACATCCGAAACCCTATTCCGCGACCACTTGGAAAGTATTGATACCTACGTATGCCGCTGTCGTAAGATTAAACTCTACCGACAGACGCCGCCGCTCGTTATAAACGACTCGTATTACCTCGACGCCGAAGAGGCTCCGCTGAAGTCGCTTCTGAACAAGGTAGCAGGCGTGGTCAATGCCGAAAGTGCGACCCAGTATTTCAAAAACTCAAAAGAGACGATTCTGGCGTATGAAGAGTGGATGGATGTAGCCGCGCCCCTTTACGAAAAGATAATCGTTGGTATGACCAATTCCAGCACGTTGGCGGAGAGTATTGACTTTAAGATACCCACCGGAATACGTCACCTGCCGAAATACGAGTTTGTTAAAACTACGGTTGAAGACGCCTTTTTCGAGAAACTGGAAGCGGGCGTACAGGAGCGGCTGGTAGGTAAGGTTGATAACCTCGATCAGTATCTGGCGGAGTTGGAAAAGGAATGTGCCATCATCGTACCGAACGGGCTGTGTGACTACTTTATGATACTTTGGGACATCATGAACTGGTGTCGCGAGCAGGGTATCATGACTGGGTCAGGTCGTGGCTCGGTTTGCGGTTCGTTGATTGCGTATTGCCTGTACATCACGGACGTGGACCCGCTGAAATACAATCTCATGTTTGAGCGATTTTTGAACTCTAATCGTGTTGAACCAGAAACAATATTTACGGTCGAGTTGGAAAATGGAGATAAATATAAAATCAAAAAGGGTGAAGAGATAAAAACAGTTGACGGAAAGTTTGTTAAGATTGAATCTGAAGCGGATTTGGTTGATTTGGATGTTGATGTAACTACTCTGAGACTTTCCTAAATGAGACAATGTTATTATGATGGCGATACTCCGCCGTTTGGGTGGAATAGAGGAAGAGTGAAACATGAAAATAAAAAAGGTTGAGAAAATATCAGTTGCCCGTCAGGACAGCATGCCTGATATCGACTGCGACTTCCCGGTGGCGTTCCGTGATACGGTGAAAGAGTACATGGCCCGTCGTTACGGCGTGGACCACGTTTGTTCCGTGGGTACGTACACGCGCATGAAACTGAAGACCTGTTTGAAGGACTTTGGTAAGGTTATGGGCGTTCCGTTTGCGGTGATGAATAAACTCACCAAGGACATTGACGACCAAATAGAATACACGTGGGGCGACCTGTTCAACTACGCCGCAACGTCGCGGGAATTATTCCGTTTCGTCCAGGACCACCCGGAGTTGGTACACATGACGAAATACGCCCTTACACAGTGTAAGACGGGTTCGGTTCATCCGTCGGCCGTTATCATCGTACCCAAGGAAGACGAAGATGGTCACCCCATCGACCTTTACGGGTGGATGCCTATGAAACGCATGGGTGGCGTGCTGGTCTCCGAGTGGGAGGGTAAGTATATCGACAAGTCAGGGTTCTTGAAAGAGGATATTTTGGGCCTCAACCAACTGGATAAGTTTTCGTCTATTCTGAAACTTATCGCCAAGAACCGCAAGGAGCAAATCGACGTCAACACCATTCCGTTCGGCGACGAGGAGGTATTCCGGTATTTCCAGCGCGGGTGGTGTGAGGATGTGTTCCAATTTGGTGCTATGGGGTTGATGAATTACTGCCGCGAGGCCAAGCCGCATAGCCTGGACGACCTTATCGCTATGACGGCGTTGTTCCGGCCCGGTCCTATGGATGTAAAGGCGCACGAAACGTTCGTTGAAATTAAGAACGGCGCCAGGAAGCCTAAGTTCGACCCCGGTATGGAGGAAATCACGCGCGACACCTATTCGCTTTATACCTACCAGGAGCAGATAATGAAAGCGATGGTTGTCGGAGGATTAACCCCCGTTGAGTCAGATGAATGTCGTACTTACATCAAGAAGAAAAACCACGAAGCGCTGGCCCAGTTTAAGGGAAAGTTCGTAAATGGATATTCGGCGTTGATAGAATCACGAGGCGTTGAATCTAAACGCGCCGCGGCCCAGGCTTCTGAGGTTTGGGACAAGATGCTGGCATTTGCTTCGTATGGCTTCAATAAGTGCTTGGCAGGTTCGGAACGTATTCGTCGCGTAGGTATTACGCGCGGTTCGTATGCTCCCACTATCGAAGAGATGTACGAAATAAAGAATCGCACGTCTGATTTATGGCTATCTCACGAATCGTTAAGCGATAAGTATATTCGTTCAGGGTACGGAATGTGCTGGTCGTTAAACGACGAAGGCAGGTTGGTTCGTAATAAAATCGTTGACATCCGTTTTGAAGGTGTGCGTCCAGTTTACGAAATCACTGTACGTTCCGGCGAAAAGATACGCTGTACGTCTAATCACCGCTTCCCGACACTGGCGGGTGAAATGTCTATAGATAGCGGTTTGGCAGTTGGTGCTCGATTGTATATCTGGGCTGGATACGAAGAAACGAATAAGGATTATTCGTTCCAACGCGGTAGGTCTCAAAACTATCCTACGAAGGGTCAGTGCGGATTCCAGCGTCAAGAATATCATCCCACCGTTGACTTTGAAAATTTCAAACGCCAACACGCCGGATGCCCGTGTGATAAGTGCGGCAAAGTGGGAAAACGCATGGAGGCTCATCATATGGATGGGAATCGGGCGAATAATGACGTTAGCAACCTGATGTGGCTCTGTAATTCGTGTCATAAGAAAATCCACTTTGAAACGCTACCGCGTCACCGAATGGGTGAAAAGGGATTGTTAACACGATTGGAAGAAATCGTCAATATTCAGTGCGTAGGTGAAGAAAAAGTCTATGACGTGGAGGTGAGCGGCAACGTGTCACACACGTTTTTGACTGACGGTGGTGTGGTAACGTGTAATTCTCACGCCGTGGCCTATACCATGATGTCGTACTGGTCGCAGTGGTTTAAGGTCAACTACCCACTGGAGTTCTGGACGACGTCGCTTCAGTATACCTCGAAGGAATCCGATATCCCGTATCGCTTGGTGGAGATGAAGAAAACCGGGGCTGAAATTGAGGTCCGTCCGCCGGATATCAATTTCTCAGGTGAAACCTTTACGTGCGACCCCAAGACGAACCGTATCTTCTTTTCGCTGGGTAAGGTCAAGGGAGTAGGCGAGCGGGCGTTAACGCTATTGAAAGCCATGAAAGACGAGCACGGCGAAGTGTTCTCGTTTGAGGACTTCATAACCTCCGCCCCGAAAGGCATAAACCGTACCGTGGTGCTGCGCCTTATTATGGCTGGAGCGTTCGACCTGGTAGAAGATATCCGGAACCCGCGTCAGCGTCTGGACATCGTCAAGCAGTATCTCGAACGTCGCGGCGAACCGCTTTCCGACGAATTCACTTCGCCTGATGCTCACACTAACGCCTGGTGGGTCTTCAAACAGCGTGAATTAACCGGGTACGGCGAAGTAGACTACGAACGTATGATGAACGAATACGGACTCGGAAAACGAATGGTCCGGCTGTACGTTACCGCCGCCGAGTTTGAGCGCAAACACGAAGGTGACGAGGTTTGCATCGTTGGCCGTGTGAATAACGTATTCGAACGCCAAACCAAGGGTGGCGATTCTTACGGAGTACTGCAAGTGGAGGTCAACGACCTCATCATCCAGATTACGTTGTGGCCCGACTTTTGGCTTCATCAGCCGGAAAACGAAGCTACGCTGTTGAACCGTATCGTGGCCGTTTCAGGGCGTGTGAATTATTTCGCTGGAAAGAAGACCGTACAGTCTTCACAATCTACAAGGTTAGAGATATTACAATAGTAGAACAAAATCGGTTATGCAAAAGGATGATTTAATCAAACTCTTCAGTCGTGACCACCTGGCGCGGTTGGATAACATCAAGCAGTGGTTGGAGTACGACCGCCACCAGCAGGAAAGCGTTTCACAACATTCATACAAGGTATCAGTCTTCACGATGTGCCTGCTGGACTATCTCTGGCCCGGAGGGGACGATAATAATACGGTGGCCGCGTTTAAGTATCAGACGCTGAAGATGGCGCTGATGCACGACTTCGACGAGGCTGTTCTGCGTCGTGATATCACCCACGAACTGAAATACAACGCCTACAACGGGTCGGAACTGCGTAACGTTTTGGACGAGTTTGTCGCTCACCAGGTAGCGGACGAATTTGGTGACGATTCAGTAGTCTCCAAAACGCTTTCTAAGGATGCGCCGTATTACGACGTTGCTCACGCGATTGTAAAGGTTGCTGATTGGATGGCGTTGCTGTATTTCCTGAAGCGCGAACTGGCTATGGGGAACCGCTCGTGGCCCTTGAATTTGCTGCCGTACTGCAAGGAAAGCTACCGTAAGGCGGTTTCAACGTTACAAAGTACGTGTGTATCGGCGGATATTTGTGAGCAAGAGCGCCTGATGTACGTATGGGTAGGAGCCATTAATGACTTACAAAACGATATTATTTAATATGGACAAGAAGAATCAAGAATCATTGATTGCGCAGGTGTCTTGCGACATCGAGCGTATCTGCCAATCTGAACCTGAAGCCGCCCAGGCTCTGGCGATGACTATCAACCACATCGCCGGGACGTACTCCGATAAGTACGCCGACGGCGAAAAGGTTATCGACACCAAGAAGATGTTGTACGGTATGGACCACGGTGCGGCCATCAACATCTACCAGGTAACGCGCTATCTTCAGCGGTACATCACCGTGGGTCACAACAAGAGCCGTCTGATTCGCGACTTGGAAAAAGCCGTTCACTACCTCATTATCGAAATCACGCGTCGCGTGCGTTCGGGCGACGTAAGCCAACAAGAACCTAAAGAATGAAACGGAAACTGCTGATTGGAAAGAACGTCTACGAAATCGAATTTCAGGAATTCGAGGACGAAATCGACGTTGACGAATTGATGACCATCCACTACGAAAATCTGGTTGGTGAAATTATCACTTTCCCGGTTGTCGTAAACCGTCTCGGCCTGCTGCTGGCCGATGCCGAGCGAGCGCTGGCTGAAACGAAACTCAACTGCGAGATTATGGAAGCCAAGGTTCGCGAGGAGATACGCAACGCCCTCAACGACGAAGAGGACCGCAAGAAACCGGCAACCGTCGATGAGGTAAACACGGCCGTCTATCAGAGCCCGGTTTATAAGGCCAATAAACTCAAACTGTTTGAGGCCCAAAAGACGCGTGATTATGTCGCTTCGCTTCTGTTTTCCGCCAAGGATAAGTCGTCGAAACTGGATAAATTATCGCTGTCGATACCAGCAGGCGATATCGAGGAGCACCTCCTCCAGAGTAAGGCGAATTCGGTTATGAAAGTACGCAAACGCCGCAAACTGATTCCTGACGAAGACGACAGTTAACAACGTTTATATTAACACCTTAACAAAATCAAAGTATTATGGCAAATGATTTGCGGAGTAAGCTGAAAGCAACTCCCATCAAAAAACTCAAGGCTCGCATCGACGAAGACAACTCGATGCTGAACAACGGTAACGCCGAGTTCCTGTCGCTTGAGGACGGTAAACTGATGAAGATTCGTATCTTCCCGGCCCATCCCGACCACGACAATTTCTACGTACCCCGGAAATGCTACTGGCTGCCGTTTACTACGGATTCCGGCGACGAGCGCCGCGGTACGGTACTGGATTCGATTTTCCACGGCAAGACCGCTATGGACATCGTCCAGGAATATGTCGCCTATGTGAAGACCCACGGGTCGGAGAATGCCGTGGCCGCCGTTACGGCCCAGCGTGATGGCCTGCTGCCGTCGCTTTCGTGGCTGTGCTACGCCGCTGAGGTCAAGGAGGACGATATGGACCCCAAACTGTGGGAGTTCAAGAAGACCGTTCGCGACGCCATGAACCGTCTGGCCATCACCGAGGAGGAAGACGAACCCATCGAGACCGACCCGTTCACCGACCCGGACGAGGGCCTGCCGCTGTTCGTCAAGTACATCAAGAACCCGAACAAGAAAAAGGGCGAGAACTACTACGACGTGTCGCTCGGCAAGAAGCCCAAGGCATGCCCCCTCACGGACGAGGCCATCGAGAAATTCATGAAACTGAAGCCCATCGAGGAGGTCGCCGGAACGTACACGCTGGAAATGTTCGAACGCGCCTTGGAGGGTCTCCAGAATTTCGACGAGCAGCACGGTATCGACATCTTCGGCGACGACGAGTGGATGGAGATTGTGGAGAAAGTACGCGCCCAGTACAGCGACTCCGACGACGAACCCAAGAAGAAAGTCACCAAGAAAGCCGCCAAGCGTCGTGACGATGACGATGAGGATGACGTTCCGCCCGTTCGTACGAAGAAGAACCGCCCCGGTGTCCGCATCCCCGAGCCTGAGGAGCCGGAAGAGGAGCCGGACAACGAGCCTGAACCTGAACCGGAGCCTGAGGTAGAGGGTGCTGATGACGGCCTCGACGATATGGACCGCGCTGAACTCAAGGCGTTCATCCGCGACAACGACCTCGGCGAAACGGTCAAGGTTTACAAGTCCACGACCGACGATCAGATTCGCGAGAAGATTCGCGAGGCCCTGGGGTTGGACGGCGGTGACGAAGAGGAAGAAGAGGCCCCCGCTCCGGAACCTGAACCGGAAGAGGAGGACGAGGCACCGGAACCCTCCAGCGCAGCCCGCTCGCTGGCGTCGATTCGCGCCAAACTCGGTAAGAAATAACCCCCGTGATACTTTTCCCGCGGCTGGCTGGCTTTCGTGGTTGGCCAGCCGTTTTTAACTATCTACAATTATGTCGAAAATTTCAAGCGTTTTGAATAAACTTACGGCCCAGTTTAACTCCGAAGACGTTATCACGTTCAAGAAGAAAGACGGTTTTTCGGAGATTAAATCGTGGGCCTATACCGGTAGTCCCGAACTGGACTGGAACCTGCGCACGTTCGGTTTACCGACGGGTATCATCGAGATTGCGGGTCGCAGCCGCAGTGGTAAGACTACCGAGGGTCTGGAGGCCATGAAATACTTTCTGGCCGAGAATCCCGATACCGGGTTGGCGTGTATCCTTTCGTCGGAAAACCGCGACAACAAGGACTACGCCATCCAGCTGGGCGTGGACATTTCTCGCGTGGCTATCATCAAAATTCACTACGTCGAGCAGATGTTCGTGCGCGTTAGTAAGTTCGTAAAGGACGCTCACGCGCTGTTCGCCGAGGCGGGTATCAAAGAAAAGCCGCGATTCTTCTTCCTTTGGGATTCACTTGGTGCTACGCTTTCCAAGGCCGAGTATGACGCCCTCCGCGCTAACGTCGATAACATGAATAAAGCCGCATCAAAAGGCGAAGAACTCGAAAAGTTACAAGAGCCCAAGATGATGGCGTTTGCTAAATCGGCCAAGATGTTCGCCAAGGGCCTGGTCGGGCTTTGCTACACCAACGTGATCCATTTCGTGATGCTCAACCACCAGTACGAACAAAACGTTATGGGTGTTACGTCGCGCAAAAGTACTGGTGGAGAATGGGTGGAGTTACTCCCCTGCCTACGTCTTCAAATGCGTGTGACAGAAATGAAGAAGATCGACGACGTGGAGGTGGCTCAAATTTCAGAGGTTAAGGTTATCAAGAACGACTTCGGTTCGCGCCAAAAGACGTACATCCGCATTCTGCTTGGGTACGGCATTATCCTTTCCGAGGAAGACATCGAGTACGGCGTTGAACGTGGTATTATCCAGAAGCCGTCCAAAACCGTGTACTCGGCCTTGAATGGTAAACTGCGTTGGAAATCGGACCGCGAACTCTACCAGCTGTACTATGACCAGAACCCGTTAATTTCGGCACTGGAAAAAGTGATTGCTGCTAATCGCCATAAGGACCTCCGTGAGTGGCGAAGCAAGATGGCGGAGGAGGCAGAAGTCGTTTCCGACAATTAGCCAACGTTTATCTTGGTAAACTTTACAAAATGAAACGGAAATCGAACAAAAGTCCCGTGGCCATCTTAGGTTTCGACCCTCACTTGTCGAAAGACAACGTGACGGTGGTACGGGATTTATTCAACCAGACGTTTGCGCTGGCTGAAGAAATAGGTTGTAAGATTGTGATTCTGGGCGGTGACGTATTCACGTCCCGCTCGGCACAACCTTTGGAAGTCCTCGACGCTTGGCGTGAAATTACCGAAGACGCTGAAGCGCGTGGACTGGAAATCGCGGTTATTCCCGGCAACCACGATAAGACTGACCCGAACTCCGACCGCAGCTACCTCAGTGTGTGTCCGGGAGCAGCTACGGTTGTAAGCCAAGCGTCGGAGTTTGTGTGGAATGGGGTGTCGTTCGTGTTGATACCCTACTATGGCGACGCCAAGTGGTTAGAGGAGAAATTGGCCGTCGATAACGGTTTGGAACGTGAAACGTTTGACGGGCCGCGGTTCATGATAACACACGTGGCTGTGGAGGGCGTTCGTAATAACGACGGTACGCAGGTTGAAAGTGACATCCGCCCGGATATGTTCCGTAACTACGACGCGGTGTTCGTGGGTCACTACCACAACGCCTCGGACGTGGGCGAAAAGGTCCACTATCTGGGTTCGATGTGCCAGAACAACTTTGGCGAAACGCCCGACGACAAGGGTGTGACCATCGTGTATGACGACGGCACGTGGGAGCACCGCCCGTTACGCTTTCCGCGGTATGTCCGTGAAACTGTCTCAGCGACCGATACAGCGACTTTACGTAATCTCATGGATAAGTACTCCGGTGAAGATTATGACCGCGTCAGAATCGTCGTAACGGGTTCTAAAGCCGATTGCGAAAAACTCAACGCCTCGGAGTTCTCGGCTGCGGGTATCGAAATCAAGTTTCAAGCCGATGAAACCGCCGCTGCTATGGCTACGGCGGCCGACCCTGAGAAGATTGTAACGTTCCGTAAATCCACCATCGTTAAGAATTTCATGGAATTCTGCAAGGAACGCGACATACGTGGCGAGCGTATGAAGGAGGGCCTGGCGATGCTTAAAGAACTGTGATATGTGGTATCCTGTAAAAATAGAATTTGGCGGCTTGTTCGCATTTCGTGACCGGGCCGAGGTAGTATTCAAGCGTGGCGAATGTACGGTGATATTTGGCGATAACCAGACCGACCGCGGTTCGCTGAATAACGGCTCCGGTAAATCGACGCTATTCGAAGCGATATCGCTGGCGCTTACGGGTGACTTGTTACCGCGTGATACGCCTATCACGCGCGATAAGGCCATCAACCGCTCCAGCGACGAAGCGTGGGTGACGATGCAGTTGGCTAACGACGTTCTTCACCAGACCATGGAGATTCGCCGTCGCTTTTATCGTAAGCGAAGCGCCAAGGCCACGCTCTTCGAAAACGACCGTGAGAACACTCAGCTGACGTCCGTGGCCGAGGTCGATAAGCGGGTATTAGAGTTGCTGGGGCTGAGCCGTGAGGACCTCCTCCGCTACTACATTATCAGTCAGGATCGTCAGTACAACTTTCTGACCGCACCCGATACTACCAAAAAGGAGATTCTGAACCGCATCACCAACGCCGATATGCTCCAGCCCGTTTTGGATGCTATCAAGGCCGACCACAAGGCCGCCGACGAGCGCGTGGCGGAATACGATACTAAGGTACTCACGCTGAATACCAAAATCGAAACTCTTGAAGAAAACCTGAAGGAGTTGAAAGCCAATAACGCTTCAGCGGCCAATATCAAGGGGATGTGTGACCTGCTTGGCGAATACATTAAGGACGCCGCCGCGCTCGGTGTTCAGGCCAAGGATATTCGTCGCGAATTCGAGGACGAAAAGGCTAAGCGCATGCAGTTCGAACAGCAGTTGGAAACCGCGCCGAACTTTACGGAAGATATCGCCGCGGCGGAGAATAATATCACCGCCATCAAGAACGAACGCAAGAAGAACCGCCGTGCTAAGGTTGATTTGGAGTTGGCGTTAGAGGGCGTTATCGAATGTCCTAAGTGCGGCGAACAGTTCCTCCCCAACAGCGAACTTAACCTTACCCCGGACCAGATTCGTAAGAATATCGCCCAGCGGGAACGCGCCGACGAACAGTTTGCGCTGGACGTCAAAAAGGCCGAAAAGACGCTCGAAGAACTCGAAGAAAAACAACGTGACTACGAGCAGGTGGCGACCGAACTGGCTCGTGTAAAGCGTAATATGAAGGATATTCGCGACCGGGCCGACAGGTTGAAACGCCAGATGGATGAAATCGACCGTCGCCAGGAAGACCTGACTAAGCGTATCGAAGCGGCTAAACGGGCCGCCGCTGAGGATGCTTCGATTAAATCTACCGAGAGTAAGATTAAAGCAGCCAAGGCTGAACTCAAGGCCGCTAAGGCCGAACTGGCCGACTTCCGGTATTTGGCCGAGTCGATGGCGTTCTGGGACTTCCACATGGGTAAGAACGGGTTCACTACGTATCTCGCTAACAAAGCAATTGACGCTTTGACAGGTAGCGCCAACCGATTCTTGGAGATAATGGACATGGATTTTCGCCTACATATTACTCCGTTTCAAACGCTTAAGAATGGCGATGCGCGTGATAAAATGGAAGTCTTCATATCTTCGGATGGAATATCAACCAACGGTTACGCAACGTACTCTGGCGGCGAGCGGCAACGAGTAGGTATCGCGGCTCTTTTAGGGGTCCAGCGCTTGCTTAACATGAGTACCGACGGACGCGGCTTGGATATGTTGTTGTTAGATGAAAGTCTTAGCGGAGTTGATTCATTAGGAACTATGTCTATCGTGAAAACGATGAAACGGTTGAAGACTACTATTTGGCTAATCACTCAGAATATAGAAGACCCCTCTTTCTTTGATAGCGTTATTTGTGTTCGTAAAATAGACGGCGTTTCTACACTTGTCTAATAAGTCTCCTAAACAATTATAACCGTATAAAACTGGTAACATGTACGGTATAATTTACAAAACTACGAACCTCGTCAACGGCAAGATTTACATCGGCCAACACGTTTGCAAATCTGACGAGTTTGACGGGTATTTGGGGAGCGGAAGGAATTTAATCTTCGCCGTTAGGCATTACGGTCCTGAGAACTTCAAGCGCGAAACACTCTGCGTATGCGATACCCAGCTACAACTCGACGCTTGGGAGATGCTTTACATCAAGAAATTCGATTCGACCAACAAGAAGGTTGGCTACAACATCCTCCCTGGTTCATCGAATATGTTTGGTCAAGTAAACCCGGCTAAAATTCCTGAGGTTAAGTGTAAAATGTCAATCGCCGCTAAACGGAGGTTATCTTCTCCAGCAGCGCGAGAAGCAATAAGGATTCGGATGACAGGAATTAAGCAATCAGAAGAGTCAAAAGCCAAGAAGTCCCAATCTCTTATCGGGAGAATTATCACTGCAGAACACCGCGAAAAGATATCGAAAGCGTTAAGAGGAAAGAAAAAGACTCAAGAGCACATAAACAAAGTTGCCGAGGCGTTGCGCGGTAAACATCACACCGAAGAATGGAAAAGAAGACATTCGGAAATTATGTCAGGGCGTGTACGAGGCGCAATGTCGGATGATACTAAACGCAAAATTTCTGAAGCTAACAAGAAATATTATAGTAAACATAAAAATGTGGTGTCGGAACGGATGAAGAAATACTATTCTACTCATCCTCATCCGCTAACCGGAACACAATTTGTATGGATTAATAATGGATTGAAAAATAAACGTTTACCAAAGGGAGTTGTAATTCCCGATGGGTGGTCCAAGGGTATGATTCGTAACAACGTTATTATCTTATAGTTTCAAATAAGATATAACGATGAAATCATCCGTAACAACCTACTACAAGGACCGATTGATAATCGGCATAGACCCCGGAGCCGCAGGCGGCATCGGAGTCTACTCCATCGACAAAGGTCGGTTGGTGGCGGCGGTAAAAATGCCCGAAACACCAACTGACCTTTTGGCGTTCTTAAAACTCCATTCGCTGAACTCACGCTGTTTCCTGGAAAAGGTAGGTGGCATACCGGGTGACGCCGCTAACGCTATGTTCAATTTCGGCCGCGGTTACGGTCATTTGGAAATGGCGCTGTTGGCTTGTCGTATTCCTACCGAAACCGTTACTCCCCAGAAATGGCAGAAAGAATTCCAACTCGGCGTTCGTGGTAAGATGACCAAGACCGAGTGGAAGAACAAACTCAAAGCCAAGGCCCAACAGCTATTTCCGCAATTCAACGTAACTTTGGCCACTTGCGACGCGATGCTGATTGCGTTGTACGGTAGCCGTCAATAATCAGCCCTATGGAATTCGTTTGTAAGAACCCCGAGTGCCCGCGCTACGCCCAGCGCGACTACTATTCATCGGTAAGCGTGGTGATGCGCGATGGCGAGCCGTTCTGTAAGCAATCGCCGTGTCCGGCTTGCGGTAAGATACGTGAAGAAATCAAAAAGGAAACGCCCGCTGACCTCAAGGGCGTCTATTTCGGCCGTTTTAGAGCGATGTCCAAGGAGCAGAAACAGGAATCCCTAAAGCGGCGCTCTCACGAACACTTCAAGAAGCACATCGCTCAGGAACGCCGTGCCAAGTTAGCTGCCGTAAAGGCTGAAGGAAACGCGATGTTTAAGAAATAACCACGTTGCGCCGTATGCGAAAGTCTGTCGAACACCAGTTATTCAGCCAAACTTTTAAGTATCGTATTGGCTTTGTTAATCGTTGCATTGTCATAATTCGTTATTGTAACGATGAACGACGCGCAGCGGCTTATCGTAATTTGTTGTTCCGGATGATGGGAGCTATTGTAACCAAGAATGTAACAAACTATCTTAGCTTATTGCATGGTTCCAATGCCCCTGATATTCCAACGCGTGACGAGGTTATTGCTGATTGTTATGCAATGTTTAACAAATGTTTAGAGAAATTTGTTATACTAAAAGGGGCCAATTTCTACTTTTATTTCAATAAATCGATGTCCCGTAACTTCTACACTCTTTACAAGAAGAGTCTGAAGGACCGTCATGGTGACATTTCTGAAGCGTTGAACTCCACACACCCAGACCTCCGTACGAGTACTTTGGCTGACGACACCGATATAACCTTTGCGACGTATGGTTTTAACGAAGTGGAGGTCCGAATTTCACGCTCGCGGTTACATGGCCAGCGAAAATCAGAGTTCTTAGCCGATAACCCGGATATTACACCAGCGATGTACGGCCGAGCGTTGGTGCATATTAAGCAACTTTTGGCCGATATTAGAAAACAATACGGATATGGAAAGGAAGATTGAAATTATCACTACCATTTTGGAAAGCGGTTTTGCCGTTTTGGAGGTTTGGATGTACGGTAACGACCCGTTGGTGTTCTTGGTAAACAAGTTTACGCCATCGGTGGAATCCAACGTGGCGTCCATCGACTACTGCGAGGTGACGGGTTACGACATTACAGCGTTTATACGCTTAGAGTCGGTAGAGATGCACCGAGGAAAGGCGGCCGTGCTGTCGAAACTCGAATCCATCGTACAGAACCAAAAGGCACTGAATTTCCAGTTTCACAAAAGCGTCAAATGGATTTACTGGACATCGACTCGTGGATAGTATCGGTAACAAAATTGTAAAACAAAATCGTCATGGCTTTTCAGCCGTCGCCCTATCAACAGGCAATATATAACGAGGTAGCTACTACAAACCACAATATCAACGTCAACGCCGTGGCTGGTAGTGGTAAGACTACCACCCTACTCGGCTGCTTGGAACGCATCCCGCGTGGAAAATCCATCATTTTCATGGCCTTCAATACCTCCATCGTGAAGGAATTGCAGGCCCGTAACCGCCGCCCGAATGTCGATATAATGACGTTACATTCTTACGGGTGGCGGTTGTTGTTACGTCGGTACGGCCGCACCGCCAAGATGAACCCGAATAAGTCCATAGCCAAATTGGAGGTTGTGTTGAAGCACCACGCCCACGACGAGCAGGTACAGGAACTGTTGTTAAGGCGCAAAAAGGGATATCTGATTTACTTAATTCCGAAGATAGTAGACCTTATGCGGACGTCGCTTTGTCGTCCTGAAATCGGCGAAATTGAGGCATTGTGTGAGTATCACGATATCGACTGTGACCTGCTGGAAAAACAACTGGCGCTGGAAACGTTTGCCGAGGGGGCCGCCGACCATTCGCAGTTTGACTTTACCGATATGTTGTACGTCCCGGTGACGGATCCCAGTATTCGCTTCCGTAAGTATGAGGTGATAATGGTGGACGAGAGCCAGGACATGAGCCTCCTGCAGCACGAGTTGATAAAACGCGCACTGGACCGCCGTTCACGATTGATAACCGTTGGCGACCCGCGTCAGGCCATATACGGTTTCGCCGGAGCGGACGCCAACAGTTACTCCCGGTTGGCCGAATTAAACGGTGAAAGCGTGGAAATGCCGTTGTCGGTGTGCTATCGCTGTGGACGACGTATCGTCGAAGAGGCTGAAAAGATTGTTCCCTACATACGCCCCTACGAACACGCTCATGAGGGAGAGGTCAGCGTCGGTTCTTTGAACGACATCGAAGACGGCGATTGGATAATATGCCGTAACCTGCGCCCCCTGGTGGAGGTTTACCTGTGGCTGTTGAAAAACAAGATTAAATCACGTGTCCGCGGTAAGGACATCGGTCGCAGTTTGGTGGATTTGGTAGACAAGACGGGAGCCCGTACTATCGACGAGTTGGAAAAGCTACTTTGGAAAGAAGCCGATAAACTGGCCCAGAAACTGCGTGCTAAGGGTTGGAAGAACCCCGACGCGTCGCCGAAGATGGATGAACTCTTGGAGAAAATCGAAGTGTTACGCGCGTTGGCCGTTGAAGCCGATACGGTAGTAGAACTGCGTGAAATAATCGAGGGAATTTTTACCGACGACCTGGAGGGAATCCTGTTGATGACTATACATAAGTCCAAGGGTCTTGAAAACGACAACGTGTTCTTTCTGGCCCCGGAACTTATCCCGTCGCGTTTCGCTACACAGCCGTGGCAGTTAGAGCAAGAATCAAACCTGAAATATGTGGCCATTACACGCGCCAAGAATTCACTAATATACGTTCCCTTAAATCAAGCAAAATATGACACCAGCCAACCATTCAACGGAAGATATCCAATCCAAGGTTCACGACGATGAACTCAATAAGGCCGAGGACCGTATTGAGGACCACGAAGAGGAAACCATCGAGCGTCATTTTCCCCGCCGTGCGCCACGCCAACGGACACGAGTCCCATCGCCCAAAGAAATCGCCAACGTTTTTAAGAAATGAAAACTTTTTAACAACGATGAAAAATTTATACTACCTTTTGAAACGTAACGCCGATAGCGGAAAGCCCGTTTATCACCAATGGCTGCGGTCGGGATTGATAGGCCGCGGGCGTGGCTTTTCGGAATCGTCCGACCCGGACTTCGCGTTCCGCACCGAAGACCCTATCGAAATCCTGGTACACTACGAATACCTCCGCACGGAAATCCATTCGCCCTACGAGTGGGAGTTGGTGGCCTATATGATGGACGACGCCCAGCGTTCGTGGGCGGACCAGAGTCCTGCGGCGGAATACAGAAACGTACTACCGCCAACTGAAAGCATCGAGGCTTGGAAACGCCGTATGGCCTACGACCCAGCCCTGATGGAGGTTTACACCGCCAAACTGGATGAACTACGCAAAAACTACGTATAATGAAAACTGTTGAAAACTACACGAATCGCGAGTGGTATTACCGTGCTGGCTATAAGGTCGCGCGAATCTTCACTACGGGTTGTATGCCTGTTATGGAAGACACGACCGAGAGTTCCGAAATGATGGTCGTCGCCAGGAATTTCCCCGATTCCCCGAACTCGGTGCTGATTCCCCTGGAAAAGTTTCACGAGCGTTGTTTGTGTCCCGCGACGCTACTGCCGGGAGACCTCGTCGCCCGATTGAATCACGGCTCGATAGTGCAGATTTACAGGGTGGCTGAAGAGGAATCAGGAGCGGTTCTTTCTTCTGAGACGAAATATAATTTGGTGCCGTTGAATTTCGGCGACCTTACACCAACGGGTGGCGAACCTGTCCCCAACGTGGATCCCGTCGTTACCAGCGAAAACGTCATCACGGTATCAGGCGAAACAAAGACCATCATGGGTAGTTATTTCAAGTACATTACGGCTCGCCAGCTGGACACGCTCAAGTACGACGCCCTGCGTGAAAACGTTCGGCGAATTGCCGTTAAAATCAGCGGTTTCCTTAATAAGGACCGTTGGCGTGAGTACACCGCGGACCAGTTCGCTGCGCTGGAAGACATCGATGCGCTTATCAAATCGGCCACCAAAATAATCAAAAAAGTAGATGGTGAAGAAGAGTAAGGCGCGGTTCTTCCGCGTGGGGAAGAGGTATCTGTTGCCTGTAGGTACGTCGTTTGTCGTGGTAAAGATACGCCCCGAACAGAACACAATGAACGTTCAATTCATCGGTCCTGATTGCTCCACGTCGGGCGTCGAATCGGTTAATTTAGTAAACTACAAGAAAGCGCTCCAGCGAGGAGAAATTGAAGAAATCTAACTACCTATGAAATTTACACCTGAAAATATTAATGAACTGCCAGACGACGGCGTATTTGTGTTCGGCTCTAATACCGACGGCGAACACTGCGGTGGCGCGGCCTACACGGCGATGAAACGTTTTGGCGCCGTCAACGGTCAAGCCGAGGGTCCCCAGGGCCGAAGCTACGCCATCCCGACGATGGAGTACGTCGAAATCAACGCCGAAGACGAATTCCCGGAATATAATAAAGCAAAGGTTCCGTCCAAGGTGCTTTTGGAGGCGTGTGACCGCTTCATCCTCTACACCAGCCAACACCCCGAATTGCGTTTCTACGTAACGAAGATTGGTTGCGGAATTGCTGGTTGGAGCGTGGATGAAGTCGCTAAAACGTTTGCCACGGCCTTGGCGTCGTTTCTGGTTCCACTGCCTGATAATATCGTTTGGCCGCGCGAGTTCTACGAAATACTGCAGAGCCATGGCTTGGTTGGTTAGACACGCCGTGGAGGGGTACATCCTCACCGACCAGCACCCGATTAGGATAAAAGACCATCGGTTGTTCTTCAGCGAAGCCAAGTCCGTCGCCATTACCCCAGAGCAGGCCGCCATATTGTTGGATGGCGCCACGCTGGAGAACGGTGAGTACGTCCAACTGCGTTCTTCGTCGATGGTAGCTATCAAGCCCGGATATTATACCGCCGATGCCGATGGTACGTTCCACTGGTTTGAACGCCGTCCGTCGTACTACGACGGCCAATGGTACACCACTGACGGCCGTTCGGAGTTGGTCGATAAGCGCGTACTGGAAGGACGCCTACCGCGCATCCCCACCCCCGACGACCAGTATCCTACGCAGTACGGCCCCAAACAGGCCCATACAGAGTCGTTAATCGGTACGGACGTACTACCTGCCCCGGCATCGGCAGAACTCTTGGCACGAGGCTTAAAACCGCGAAAACAACTGGGGTACGTACTGCGCCGTGGACACCATTCGGGCGTATTACTCACCACCCATCAGCCGCGGGCGTTTGAAGCCCTACGAAACCACCGCTACCAACCAGCGTTTACTTTGGAAGACGTGTTGATGGAATTACTGACGTATGGTCGTGTGCGTCTCGAACTGTTGGACGACAACCGCGTGTTGGTAGAAATCGACCAGTCGAAGAACCTATACATCGACCGTAATATCGCCATGGCGTTATTTGGCGCCCTGCTGTACGCTAATGCGATGTTGCGTAAAGAAGCAGAAATATGGAAAGAGAAGCGATGAAATACTACGTCACGTCGGCCGGAACGGCGACTTACGACGCTATTTTTGCGTTGGCGTGGAAACGAATACAGGCCCTGAATGCCGCACGGGCGTTTGTCGCGGGCGTTGGTGGCGTAAGCTATCGACCAGCCAAAATGCTCTGGGCTGGCGGTATCTCCACCGTGGAGTTTACCACCACTCCGCCGTCAGGTTGGCGACGCGACGGTTCACCGTTGGCTAATATGTATCGCCCTGACTCTACACCCGAGGGCCGTGCGCTTTACGAACGTATTCAGCGCCTACCACGTGTTGGCCGTAACGAGGTGAACGCCTTGGTGGGTTATACGGACTATTTCGCTGGATGTCGTGTGGAGGTAGAGGCCAACGTTAAAATCGTTGGCGTTAAGTTCGGTTTCGCCGTGTCGAAGTGGATGGTGGAATCGGGACGCGCCAAAATACCCGCCGACTGCACCGAGGTCTCCAAGGAGGCATATGCCGACCTCACAGGCCAGAATATACGGTTGGCGTACAAACGTAAAAAACAACAGCAGAAGATATGAGTACCGAGTTGATAGGCGTTGTAGGATTCGTCGTGTTTTTGGTGACGATAGTCCTTGTAATGATAATAGCGTTGGCGGAAGAACGTCGGAAACGTTCCGCGTCGCGTAAGCGAATCAACGCCCTACGCACCAACCGCCTGCGTTGGCTGTTGTTTAAGGAACGTGAAGAACAAAACCGCAAACGATGACTAAATTTGATTCCAACAGAAGAATTGGTTGACGATTATGAGCAGTATGAATAAAAAGCGTCGCGGCCCTGCCGTATGTACTACGCCGCGTAACAACGTGCGGTTGGAACTCCACGAGTTGGAACTTTTGGTGAACACGTTGGAGGTTGAAGCAGGCATCAACCAAGCCGCGGTGGTCTATACCGATATGCAGTATACGGCCTTGGCGAATAAACTACGCTGGACGTTAGTACGCGAACGAGAACGCACCAAAAGATGAAATACGAAATCTATAAAACGCGTGACGGGCTCCTGATCCCTGTACTCTACCCAGAGGACGCGGGTCAGGCGTTTCGCTTAACCGTCCCCGACGCCGTAAAGGTCAGCGAGGGTACAGCGCGTAACACCATCGCCTACGGAATAGTCCCTACGCGTATGCGCCGCCAACCGTTTCCCGTCCATAACAACATTTGGCGTGACCGCGAATTGCTTGGCGCTTTGAGCGGTGACCACAACCGCTGGGCTTTTGTGGATTATCGTAACGAGGTGGCGCCAAAATACCCATTGTCGGCGCTCCATTCTAACGAAGAGCAATAATCTACAATGGTGTAGAATCCTCCAAACCATTTATTATTACAAAAATTAACAAGACAAATATGGCGGAAAGTCCTAACAATCTCGGTATCAACGATGAAATACCAGCCGATGTGGTTGATGCTGTTGCATGGCGAAAATACCAAGTTCTTCGCCATTCGATAATCGTACGACGTGTATCGGTTACGGCCAGCGACGGAACCAGCATTAACCTTAATTGGTTTCCTGAAAAGCTACATCGCTCGATAAAACATCTCTCTCCCGAAGAACGCGAAGAAATCGAAGCGCTGTATTCCAAGCGCAAGAAAGTGGTTATGGTCGCCAGCCGCCAAAAAGCCATCGCTCGGGGTAGTTATATCGCTGGACAAAAGCGTCGTGCTGAAGCCCGTGCCGAATTCGAAAAGCTGAACGCCAGCGACCTATCTCTGGTCGAAGATATCAAGGAACTACTCGGTAAGATGTTCACCCCCAAGGAGGTTGTACGTATTATGGCCGAAAGCCGTGAATTGGAGATTACCCAGGACTACGTACAGGAAATCCTCAAGCGCCATATCACCGATATCGAGAAACGCCGCGAAGAGTTCCGTAACCGTGTACAGGATGTGCGTCTGTATTCGAAGCGTCCTCGGTTGGAGGAATTGGCGTGGATGTATAGCCAGATGAAACTCCGTTACAAGGCCCTGCGTGGTGTGGAAGCCTACAACGCCATGTTGCGTACTTTGGAGCAAATACGAAAGGAAGCTGAGGGTGACCAAATCTTCATTAACGGCGCTGTGGACATTAACGTCGAAGCAGAGATACGTATGCACATCCAGGAAACCATCTACAAGAGTATTAACCTCAAAGAGATTATCCTGGGACGCGTGGCGGCACGTATGAACTGGAGTCTACCAAAACTCGTTGCTGGACTTCACAACTCGTATTACGCCCGCTTCATGCCTACCAACGAAGAGTATGACCCCAAGGCAGAAATGGAATATCCATCATCCATGAACTACGACTTCAACCGCATACAACATGACCACGCCGTAAGCGGTATTGACGAAGTGGAGGATGTAAAGGCCGAACCCGTTACCGATAACGAACGTACTACAGCCACCGCCATCCGCGACTTGTTCTTGCAACGTATCAAGCAACAGCGTGATGCTTTGGAAGAACCACGGCGACGTGTTGAAGCAGAAACGGAATTCTGGCGCACAAAGTTTAACAAGACAGCGGGTGACGACCACGAATTAACCAAGGAGGAGGGACGTGTACCGCAACATAAGTTTAACAAAAAGCAAAAATCTAAATTCAAGAAGTGATGGAAATTCAAGAATTCAAGCAGCGCTGGAACGGCCAGCCCATCGAACTCATCAGCACCGAGGAAGCGTGCGTGTTGGTAAATCTTCAGCGCGAACTGGAGGAGCGTGCGTCGTATGTCGCTCAAAAGGCCGCGGCCATCGGTTGGCAGGCCTCAAAGGTAGTACCCGTCGCCAACGGCTGGGCCGATCGTACCCGTAACCTGATGTTCGTTGGCGACGACGTGGCAGGGAAGTTCGTAACTACCCCCACCGAGGTACGTTCGTTTGGCGAATTTCGGCGCGACTTCGAAAACATGATGTACATGCTGCAGACGCGCGTTGAGGCCTCGGACTACGTGATGGGCGCCATCCGTTCGCTGGGCTTCGACGTTCGTCCCGACACCACGGTGGAGAAGATGACGGCGATGGAAATAGCCGCCGTGGCGTCGTCCCCTGAGACAGGTGTAGTTCCGGCGTTCGCCAACACGTCAGCGGCCGTGTACATCTCCCTCAGCGAAAAGGACCGTAACGTGCGATTTGTGGCCGTGGCCGGAGTCGGGTGGTACAAGGTAACGTTCGCCGATCGATAACGAAAATTCAAGACCAAAATGGACGACAAATCGACATTATTCGCCGCGCTGGTGTGCGCCTTGGCTATCGTCGTGGCGCTGATCGCGGAACACCGCCCGTCTTTCTTCTGGTGGCGGTATTTGTTCGGGTTGGAGAAAACCAGCCCTGACGAAATGGAATGGAACGAGGTGTTACAGCGTATTCGTAAACGCACTCAACGGGCCTTTGAACGCGAACCTGGCTCCAAGGTCCTTTCCAACGGCGTCTACGCTGAGTACCACGAAGAAGAATACCCTGGCGGCAACTTGCGTCAGGAATTGACACTGTGGCTGAAACGACAAAATATGCTCCAATTCCCGTTCGTGGTGAATATCTGTTTACTCGACGGTACGGCTGATATCACGGGCATTGGCGCCAACGAAGCCGACGACTACCAGTGGATGATGGAGCAAATTGGTGCTGAGTCGTGCTACGAAATCGCCAAGCGGACGTATATCTGTGAGCAGGGCAGCCACCGCGGCCAAACCGAACGCGCCAAGGTCGAACACGAGTACATCCAGTGGATAGCGCGGAAATTCATCTAACAACGTTACTCCACCAGACGCCGCGAGGCGGTGTAACACTTCTTCCCCCAGTAGGCGAGTGCCTGCTGGGGGTTTTGTATAAAATTCGATAAATTATCGAAAAAGTCGCCAAAATATTTTGTAGATTGGAAAATTCGTATTACCTTTGTAGTGGAAAATGAAACTAAACTCTGTAAAAATGGACAAGAATCGTAAACAACTGGAAGAACGCGCCGCGTGGATGCTGGTTATAATCGTCGTCGTGATAGCTTTCGTTGGCGTCAACTTGGTGTGGTACGGCGAGGGCTTGACGAAACTGTGCGGACTGCTCGTTATTGGGTATGGCGGGTATGTGATTAACCGGATTATTGAACGCTTAAACCGTCGGTAGCCCTATGACGCGTGAAATGATTATCGCTGCGGCGTATGCTGCTGGCTGGGATGGTGAAACGCCCAGCGTTACCGAGGCTGAAGCCTATTTGGCCGCCATCGTAAGATTGTAGAACCGTATTGTGTTTTGAAAAATGGAAAAGAATTACATCGTTAACGATCAAACTCGTTATATCCCGCGGGAAGAACTCGTCCAATTGGAAGAAACCATCTGGTGGGCTTCGCGCCTCACAAATCCTGATATTATCGTGACTAACACCGATAATTTTGAAGACGTTGACGCTTATCGTTCAGCGGCCCTCCAAGAATTAGCGCGAATTAACGTGCGCCGTCAAGAACTCTTGAAAATACTATTAGAATAGCAAATATGAAATCCGAGACCCTTAAACAGTTCCTGGCTGAGAAGCGTAAGGCCTACGCCCAGTCCGCTGAGGCCGTAATGAAGACGTTGGACACGCTTACGCACGTAAGCGGTAACGCGTACTTCGGTTCGGCCGTAATTATCAACATCACCGATCTCGAAGGCAAAGTCTTAGCCGACGCCGCCATCAACGGCGAGTTCTTCGACGCCTTACGGCCTCACCTCGTTGAGGCGTATCGCCAAACGCTGGCTGAAAAGTCAATTTTCGCTGAACACAATCTCCGTAAAATGCAATGTATGATCAAGGCCCTCGACCCCGAGCGCTCTAAATAACCCCCCAAACGATGAATCCTCTGTACCGTATCGGCTCCCGCGTGAAGGTTAAGACGTGGCCCGAAATAGCTGAATACGTCGGTGTTGAATACGACGAACGGACGTTCTTGGAGTTGGAAGGCGTGGTATACGATGACGCCAACGACGACCCTATCGGGTTGTTGGACGAAATGTACGACGCCGCTGGTAAGGGCGAAGACACGTGCCTTATCGTTGGCGGCGATACCGAGGACGAGTTCCCGACCTACCACCTGCGTAACCTACGCACAGGCCAGATGGTAGAACGCGAACCACGTGCGCCGTACCAGTTCCGTGATTGGATGTTAAAACTGACGCGGTGATGACTAAGGACGAAATAATACGCCAAATCGAGGATGTACGTCGTCAACGCGCCAAGACCGAACGCCAGTTGATAGCGCGAGGACGCGGTTATCCCGTCCACAACGACGCCGAGGTAGAACTCACACTCGATGAGTACCACTACGAGGGTTCTTCGTCACGCAGCGAGGAGCGGCTGTTGGCCCTCCTGGACGAAGAACGCGCTAAATACACCACCACCCTAACTTATCTGTGATATGGCCCGACAACACGGTAAGCGCGACATTCTGTACGACGGCAGTGCCGCGCTCAAGGAACTTACAGAAAACTACGCCACGATGGATGTAAAGGCGTTCTGTGCTAAATGGGGGCTGTCGATTGCTACAGTTCGCTCGACGGCCTCGCGGAGGGGTTTACACCGTCTTCGTGGGAAACAGGCTAAAATCGGCACCGCCAACACGAATAAGGGCATTCAGCGTCCCGTGCTGCCGAAGCCCGAGCCTGAAACCCCGCCCGCGCCAGCCTACGAACCGCCAAAAGATATGATTCCGCCATCGTTACTTAAACAGGTACGTGGTCGTCGCTTGCGGGCTTGGAAAGAACCCTCGTCGCGTGCCGAACTCAACACGATGCCTGTACCGTATCCGTTCAGCGAAATCGCCGACGCACCCTACAACCGCGGATTGGATGAAACACCAGAAGAAACGGGTCGCGTTATAAGACACACCAAAAACCGATAGCCATGGACTACAAAGGACGTATATGCCGCCTGATCGTTGACGAATTGCCCGTTGACGCCTACGGAATGCGGGTGTTGGCCGCGGCACGTGACCTGTGGGCCAAGCAGGGTAAGGTGTGTATTTCAACGGGTCGTGCTTTGGGTGATTCCTTTCCGGTGGTACAGATTATTGGCGGCGAACCGATGAACTACCCACAGCGCGTTATCGACGTCGTCACCGAATTGCGCCAAGCTAACCCACGTGTGTGGGTAAAGCTATTCACCGGGTTCCCCGACACGGAGGCGTTACTGAAAATAGCACCGTTGGTGAATGCTATTTCGGTGACGCTGGCGAGTGTGGATGATGAAAACCACTTCCGGGCTGCGCGTTTAGGGTTCCGCGACTTTGGTAAAACCAGTATGGAGATACGCTACAACTCCACCACCGGAGAAGACCCTACAGGCCGCGTATTTCCCCAGTATTGGCGGTTGGTGGATATGGCTCGTGTTGGTGACTATCTGTTGGAATCGACAGCCTGGGTGATGAAATACGCCAACGGAACGTTATTTAACTAAAATCTCGTAAACGATATGGACCAAAAACGTAACTACGACGACCCGCGCCTCAGCGAAGAAATGCGCCGTTACGGGTGTTACACCGTACCCAGCGATGACCCTAAGCACCCGCACGACGCTCAAATCTGTCTAACGCCCGAGTTCCTGACCAACACCAAGGGGTACGCCATCACGATGGATATGGGGTTTGGAAAAGAACGTATCAACTCGTGGACGCGTAACGCCAACGGCGTACTGGAGTTTCGCCAGTTCCCCGACCGCCTTTACCTCAACGAAACACCTGGTGAGGGTAAGTACACCGCCAACATCACGCTGACGTGTGAGTGTGGCGAAAATATCTCCCTCACTCACGACCAGGCGCGAATCTTTATGCGTGGCGCGTTTGAGGACCGCTACCTACCCAAGGTTCTGCTGCGCTGTCCTAAGTGTAACAAAATGCTATTCAAACCGTGATGAAACCGTTGGTATATATACTTAGGTTGGTGGTCCGTGTGGTCATCAACCTCCTTTATTTTATGGCTTGGAGTGTAGTTTTGGCGTTATTGGCGATGACGATATATTCGCTTGTGTGACGTTTTGAGGATGTTGGTAAAAAAGTTGAAAAATTTTCTCCAAAATATTTTGTAGATTGGAGAAAAGTTACTAATTTTGCTCTTGGAAAAGAAAACTAAACACTCAAAATTATGAAAGCAACTATTGAAACTATCCGCGAAATTGTAAAGGTTCTGACCGCTGACGAACAGCAACTCCTGAAAGACACCTTCCTCTACGGAGGCTGGGGAGACACCGACTACGAGTTCCTTGACGAAAACGGCAAGACCGAAACCGTTGGTGCTTGGGGCTACTGCACGAACGACGCCCGTGAGGGTGGACACTTTGCTGGTCGTGTCGTGGCTACGATGTTCCGCTCAATCTACAAGAAACTCTGTACCGCTAACCGTAACCAGATTGGCGCTCACCTTTCGCACTGTAACGACTGGTGGGGTGATGGTAGCGGTGATATGCTGTTCGTGCGCTCGGCGTGGGATAAGGCGTGGATGGAATGGGCCAAGGAGCCCATCCAGCCCGCTGAAGAGCCCAAGAACGAGGAGCGCCTGACCGACGCCATCAACGCTTTCCTCGCCAAGTAAAATAGTCAAAACCGCAAAACAAATAGCACGATGAAAACGTACCGTATCAACCAATTCAAGACCAAGGAGGCCGTCATGGACGCCATCATCGAGGTCTTCAAACGCCGCGAGGATTGGACCGAAGCCGAGGCCCGCCGTACCGGCATCAATCCCGAACCCACGTTCAAGGCCCAAAAGGCATACGACCTGGCGTTCCAATCGATGGGGGGTAATTCGTTCCGGCCGGGTGAATACCAAAAGTCGAAGCGCGAAATGGTCGATTACCTGAACAATATGGAGTCGCTGTTTCACGACGCCCGCCTGAAATGGTTCCGCTTCTACACCCAGCACACCTACCTCTCCACCGACGCCGGCAAGAGCGAACGTGAAGCCCTCTTGAAAAAGATTAACGTTTACAACGCTTCTATCGAGGGGTTGACGAACAATTTCTCCCGCGAATTGCTTGAGTTCCTGGAGAAGAATCGTAACTGCGTCGATTGGCGCGTGGCGCGGTATAGCGAGGATTCCGTAACGTTCGGGTTGGTGGATGCGGCCGATAATATCGACCAGCAGTCGCTGCTGACGTTTTACATCGATCGCGGCGTTACCGGCAACGACGAGCCTACGTTGGTAACCTCCATCCAGAATCAGGGGCGCTGGTCGTGTGAAGAGGTCGGACCGCAGTACGTCCGATATGCATGGATGGGCCTACTGCTGTTGGACGACCGCCTCAAATCGCTTAAAGAGGCGATGATAGGGTACGGGTCCGGCGTGAAGCAGATGACGACTGCCATCAGCACCGCCAACGTTCAATTGCGTGAACTCGGGTTGGCGGACTGCGAAGCCCGCTTCGAAGAGTACGAACGCCAAAACTGGTAAGCCATGAAACCCAAAAACCTTGTAAATCTTTACATCGTCAACGCCGACACCAACAGCGACCTGCGCGATATGCCCGACACCGAACGTCGTATCGTCGAAGAGCGACGGCTGACAATGTCGCGCGACCTGCTCCCCGCCCCTAACATCTTCACCCACGTACTTATCAACGGCGAACGGCGCAACGCCATAGCGGTGCAAAACCTTACGCACCGCGAGGCAGCCGAAGCGTGGTATCGCGTGGGGGTGACGTTCGGCGACTTCAACCCCGATCGCCAGATGTTCGAGAAAGTAGAAATTGAAGTCTAATCCCCTAATACAACGAATTATGGCACCTAATCGAGTAACCCGCGCCACGGCCATGGCTACGGCCCGTGACTACGCAAAGAACCATTCCAAGGAGGCTATCCGTGTACAGGTAGCCCTGTACCGCGACCAGGTCAAATCACTCAACCGCGCTAAGGCCAACGCCAGTGAAGAAGAAGTTCGTCGGTTGTGTGAACGTATAGCCGACACCCGTGAACTGCTACGGGCATTCGAAAGGGAGGCCCAGTAACCGAATTTCCGTAAACCATTCAAATCATAGTACAACAAAATGGAAACAAACGTAATTACCACCGTGTTCAACGCCCAGGAGGCGTTACCTATCAACGACGAAGCGCGTATCACCAAGGCCCAGATCCTGTTCCTGTACGCTGCGGCCAATGCCGCCGCTGACCGCCCGAGTATCATCTGCGTGGACGAGGGTCCGCTGCCTTTCACTGACGTGGCTGAAGCGGCCCCGCGTTACGGCGAAATCCGTCAATGGCTGGGGACGTTCCTGGACAACAACCTGGTATTTCGGGCGATGATGCCTATCGACGACAACGCCACGGTCGTCAGCGAAATCAAGCGTCTGTCGCACGAGTGTACCGACGCCGGGCTGTTGGAGTTTTGCGTTGACGACGACACGCTCCGCTTTACAGCGCTTGGCGTCGAGGCCATCGAAAAGTACGGCCCGGTGCTGGACGAGGAGTGGCGATTAATCGAGCGTACCGTGTTGGAGGTCGTCAACGAACGTTACGGCCACTGCGGCATAGGCGTGGAGAAAATCGCTCGCCACGTCCCCACCACCAACCCGCGTGAACTCTACGGCCAATTCGTGTTGGTGGAACAAGACCTGATGTCCGCTGTGTATCGCCGCACCGACGGCGTACTGTTAGCCAACGTGTTTGGCGTGGGTACGTTCCTGGTAGAGAAACTGATCGCTTTCAACGTACCGCTGCTGGCTACGTTGGCCGATGAGGGTTGGCTCCGTACCAATCCCGACGGCATCCAGCGAGAGTACCACGCGCGTTTCAAGGCTCAGTCGGAGGCGTACCGCCGTGAGCACGGAATCCAAGACCCCGACGAAGAGGAACAACCCGCCGCTGCTACCCACGACAACCCCATGGCGGCGTTGGCTGCGATGTTAGGTCGTGAACTGGGGGCCAAGGTGGGGCTGCGCCGTATCGACGTTCCTGCTGACGGTGGCGAGCCCCAGGTGACGGACCTGGACGATAAGGTGGCCGACGCCGAAGCGGTGTTGAAAGCCGAGGACAAGCCCGTATCGTAACGAACCGCGTTTTCTATCTTCACAGAGCCACCCTAAACCCATGGGGTGGCTCATTTTGTCGTTGTGTGCTGCTGATAATACGTTTTCGGTACACCTGGGTCACCTGCGAGGCGATACGCAGATGCCATGCCGAAAATCTGGTTGAAGATTTTGACTCCTTTGGCGATTTGCGTAAAACTGCTGTTGGAAGATGTTGTAGAAAAACGATGTTTTGGCGTTTTATTTGTGCTGTTGGAAGATTTTCACACTCTTGGAAGATTTCCGCGTTATTTTGACGCTCTCCAAGACCTCTGTTGGCGATTTCCCCCTATGGTTCTCCCCCTTTCTTCCCCCTGATGGTTTTTCTCCTCCCCCCACCCCTCTACTTTTCCTTTACCCCCTATAATCCCCCTTCTCCTTACCCCCAATTTCCGGTGTAAAAGAGAAAAAACACTCTCTTTTACACTTTCCAGGCCCTCACGTGCCCCCGCGCGCGTGCATGCATACATGCGAGAACGCACATGAAAACATCGTCTTTCCAGCACGCCAAAGCACTGCGTCGAACCGCCAACGTTATTGAGTTCGTAAAACCTACCACGAAATGGAACAAGAAGCTAAACAACATCCCTACATCGGCCATATTGCCCGCAGTATGCAGCGTATGGCTCATGAATACGCCAAACAGATAATCACACGTCAACTCGACGTCAAGAGTATCACCGTCGGTAGCACCAACGGTTTTGAACTCACGCTGACCGATAAGCGCCAACAGCAAACGGCCAAAGTACAACCAGGAGTCAGGCAACTTCGCCTATTTCCAGACGACGGTCAAATGGTAAAATCCGTAACACGATGAAACGCCTGATTCGTTGGATAATCAATTGGCTCTACGCCGAAGAAATCGCCGCCTTGGTACAAGAGGCCGTCGATGACGAATTCGAAGCCACGTGGCCCGAAGCGTTTCGCCATCAGCCGGAACACAATTCGGTAATTCCCCAGGAAATCTGGGCCGCGGTAATACTCAACCTGCCAAACCACGCCGAAATCATCCACGGCCAGTGGATGGATAATACCAACCACATTCATATCTTGACACGAACGGTAAAACTCGCCAACACTACTTACATTCGCGAATTCCAACTCACGATGGACGCCTACCGCCTACGTTTGGACCACGCCCATAGTCGTGACGAGATATTCTGCGGCCGATACGCCCACCTGCTCCAAGTACAGATACGGCTGCCGGGCAACTACAATTCCCCCAAGGCTGATTACGTGTTGGAATTTTCGCTTATGCAGTACCACCTCGCTGGGCCTGGCGTGGAAGGAGCAGTTCCGTATTGGCGTTGTAACACAAAACCCGATATTATCCACGCCTTTACCAGCGAGACTTTGGCGGGTATCGAGCGAGGACTAAAACATTTCGAGAAATGAGCGAATTCTTTCATACCGGGCGTTTCTTCCAGCAAGACGCCGAGCGTACCCGCACTGAACAGCTGGAACGCCAAAAGCAAGAACAACGTTATCTGGGTTCAGCCACGCGGCTCCCCGGTATGCGGTTGTACGAGTTCAATTATAAGACCGGAGAATGTCGGGAGATTGGTACCGAGACCACACTGGAAATAGACGTCACCACAGGGAAACCCGTTACGCGTCGCGCCGTTAAGGTCCAATACAACCCCGATTGTGTTTATTTACAGGCCCTCAACAACCGTAACGCCATGCGTAAGTTGGTAAAGGCCGGGTACATCAAAATGGTGAAACAAGATGGTAAAGGTCCGCACGTCGAAGATTGACGAAAAACAACCCGCCGCTCCGGCAAAACGTACTTTGAAGCGGCGTTACAATCCCCAGCGTAACGCTGATGACGGCGTCGACTACGACGAAGACAATGTCGACGAGGGTTCCGTCATGGGGATGGAAGAATTTCTAACCGAGTTAATAGGTAAATCAAAGAACAAACGCTTAAACGCCGTTTTCATCGAACTTGGCGATACGTTAATTCCGTATTACATCGTCCAAACCATCGAGAAAGTAACGATGTTTGACGAAGACGAAGAACGTATGATGTACGGAATCGCCATCAACAAGGACATCGGCGTTGGCGTTGAAGGAGGGAAGAGTGTAGCTGAGTGGTGGTACGACGCCGATATTCGTGACCGTGCTTACTTGTCACTTCGTCAGCAGTTGGCTGATGCTGGATTGACAATTATAAGACCGCAGGAATAAAGGTTTAACAACCTCATATTTATCAACAATCAAAATTATCGTACAATGAAAGTGCAAGATTTTTACAGTGCGTTGGCCGCCAAGGCTGACACCACCAAGGCCCAGGCGATTGCTTTCGTCCGTGCTCTGGAAGAGATTCTCACCGAGGAGGTTCGCGACAAGGGCGAAACCGTCGCCATCGGTAAGGTAGGAAAGTTCGTCCAAAAGGACCAGCCGTCACGTATGGCGCGTAATCCGCAGACGGGCGTTACGGCCCCCACCGAGCCCTACAAGACCATCCAGTTCCGCCCGGCGTACAGTTTCCGCGCCTACGGCAAAAAGGCTAAGAAATAGCCCGTAACTGGTAACGCAGTTCGCTTTCGCACGTCCGCCAGGGAGGTGGTTTGCCCTGGCGGATTTTTAGTTACTTTCGCTACAACGTTATAGTATCTGAAATGAGGGAACGCCGCTTTACGCCAAGCAACGAAGAGTTAGGTTTTCAGCGAGTGTAGTTTCTTTTCCGACCGCGGTGTTTCCTCTACCATACCCCAGGCTGGTGGGGTCGGAGTCAGGCCTCCAAACGGTATAAGCCCTGTCGCCAGCAAACAAATTGTCTCCAAGGCAGCAACGCAGACTTCCTCCATAGCGAGCGCCGGAGCGGAGGAGACAGACTCTACAAGGGGAAGAGTATAAGCGATACGTCGCGCCCCTTGATTGGCCTGTGGTGTAATGGTAACACACCAGATTTTGGATCTGGCGTTGGAGGTTCGAATCCTTCCGGGCCGACTAAACCCCCAATTAAAACCGCGTGTGGCAGACGTGGCCCGAAAGTCCATGGGTGAGGGGGTTTTTAAGAAATTTCGTTCGTTAACGTTGTGGCAGTTCGCCCGTGCCGGCAAAGGGAACACCAATAGGAACGGCAACCGACGAGCGCGGGGCGTGAAATATCGCCCCGACCTTAAAGTCTTAACAGACTTCCATCAATCAAAGGTTTAATTCACCCCCGACCGCCCCACAGTAGTGATACAGCGAGGCGGTTTTTTAATTTTACAGCGTTACTTACGAAAAACTTAAAATGATATGAAACGTTCACCGTACCTTGTAATGGACACTGAAACCGGGGGCCTGGACCCCGCACAGAACCCCATAACGTCGTTTGCAGCCGTTGTTTTAGACTTTAACACCCTGAAAGAGGTAGACCGCTGGGAAACCTACGTAAAGCCGTACAATGGTCTCCAAATAACGAAAGAATCCATTTCTAAGACCATGGTCAATATGGCTGAGGTGAATCGAGGTATGGAGTTGGATGCGTTTATCGAAGCACTGGGGCGGTTCTGTACTCAAAATTTCTCCGACGCCAAGGGCAAAGAGCAGCGCCGCCTGATAGGTGTGGGTCACAACGTGATGTTCGACGTGGCGATGTTATCGGCGGCGTTTGAATATTCATCCTATGGACGGAAATACGACCTATTCACCTACATCCAAGAACAGACGCTGGACACGATGTACTTTTCCAAAATGATGTACGGCTTGACGGGCGACGAGAAAATGACTCTTGGCGCCACGTGTGAACGCGCGGGGATTATACTTACCGACGCCCATGGCGCGATGAACGACGTGGAAGCCACGGCCGAGTATTTCCGCTATTGCGTGCGGCGGTTGCGTGCTACGGGTGATATATCATCCGCCACCGAGAAAAAGTCTCGCCGTCGCGGTAACGAGTTCTTCGAGTTCAAGTGCGCCAAGTAGAAACAGCCAACGTTATACAGTGTGTCTAACAACAAAACTGTACAACGATGAAACAAGAACTTTTCGAAAAAGGCGTCAAGGCGGCCATTGCCGACATCTTAGAACGTTCGCTTAACAAATGGGTTAGTGTGATGGAACCTGGCGCGTCGTTTGGTGCTATCCTCACTAAGAACGGCATCAGCCCCAAGGTATCGCCGGCGCTGTTCAAAGTACTTTCCAGCGTGGGTATTATCCAACGCGAAGGCGTGAAGTCAACGATCAGATATCGTTACGTCCCCACCTCCGTCACTATCCCTGATCTCGATAAATTGGCGGCGCAGGTTTGGTTGGAGAATCAAGACTACAGCCGCGCGAAACGTGCTACTTCAAGGCAAAAACATGTAACCCCCCCCGTGCGACGTCAACCAGAACGGAAAGGCAATTCGCGTTAAGGGCAACATTCTCCCTCAAATTGGCGATTCGCGTTACATTATCACGGGCGCAGAAGGGCCTATCGAAATCATCGAGGTGAAGATCGTCACCATTTATCGCGATCCTCACGACGGAAAATACAATTTCGACGTTGTGTATCGTCTGCCTGACACCGAGGGACTGATTACGATGGAACGGGTGTTGTTACAAGAACTCCACCTCAAACCGGAAGACATTTTCGCCCATCTCCAGCGCACGATGGTACGTTTCCGCGGTGAGTTGTTTCCAACTATAAAACGAGAAACCGTAAAACAAAATGGCAGATAACGCACGTGTCGCTCAAACGCCCGAAGAGGTAGAAGCGACAAAACAGTACACCGAAAAGGACGAAAACCGCCAACTGGCCTTTTCCAAAGCACTCGAATTGCTTCGTATTTTGTGTAAAGACGCTTTGGAACGGGAAATGATAGCCCAGCGCACTTTCACCCGTACAGAGGTTGTAAAGAAAACGACGCTGTCGCACCGTAAAGCGTTGGACCTGTTGGAGACGCTTCAGACGTTCGGTTACGTCGATATAATGGACGCCAACAAGACAAAATTCTGCTTCACTTTTAACGCCGACGACCGTGCAGCGGTCCATAAGGCCAAGATTATACAGCTGACTACGTTGCTCGGGGCAGCTATCGAGAGTTACAACTCCGTGCTCTTGAAAGAATACCCCGAAGAGGTGTACCAGCGCGAGACCCTGGAAATGGAACGTTACCTCGCCCAGGCGTTGAATTTGAAGAGATGAGTTTTGTTGTGGACCCGGTAACACCCAGAGGGAATCGAGACCCCTTTGGGTGTTGCTATTAAATGGCTATTATGATACAACCAGCCCTCCCCCATCCTTCATTCGTTGAGCCATCGTATAACCATCGTTTGGCTTGCTTGGAACTTGTAGATGAAATAATACAAGCCATGGATGAACGCGGTCTCAACGAAATGATGAATGGCGATGTTCGTGATGTAGATGCCGTTTTCGACGCACTTATGCAGGATACCTACCGCGTTCTATACACAGGCGATATGTCTATTGATTTTCGTCCCAGATATGAAGAGAATCTATCAGCGGTCGTTGAAGATACCCTACGATGCGCCAATTTGACGTATTTCATCACTTCGGTCATCCCCGATTTTCAACTATCGTGGCACCACCTGGAGTGGGGAGAGTTAGTACAGCAACACAAGAAATTGTGTATCAATGCTGCTCGTGACCACGGAAAGTCGTTCTATTTCTCCAACGCCTACGCCGCGTGGCAGTTATATCGCTATACACGCCCGCGCACAAGGAGTTATTCAAAGCGACCCACGGCGGCTTCGTCTAACCGCGGTTTCTTGTTTTCGTTCTCTTTACAACAGGGAATCGACCTCATGGAGATTTTGAAGGGGACTATCGAGGAGAATGACATTCTGAAGGAGCGGCTGTTCCCTCAGTCTACGGCCAACAGTTGGTCTGCTACCAACATCGTATGTCGTAATGGAGCGCGGTTGACGGTAAAGGGTTTTGGCTCTTCGGTGCGTGGTGCTCACCCGTACTGGATTATCGTCGATGACGGCTTGAAGGACAACGTCATCTACTCCAGTCTTCAGCGAAATAAGTCCACCGACTATTTCCACTCCGTGATTATGAACATGCTCGTACCCGGCGGCCAGATTATCGTCGTCGGTACGCCGTTCCACGCCGAGGACCTTTACGGCGACCTCAAGACCAAGAACGGTTGGTTCGTTATCGAGTATCCGGCCATCTTCCCCGACGGGCGAATCCTTTGGCCCCAGCGCTGGTCGTTCAAGGACCTGATGGATAAAAAGGAGACTCAGGGTTCAATCATCTTCTCGCGTGAGAACCTTTGCCGCCCGATTACCAACGAGTCGTCAATATTCCCGATGGAAATCCTCACGCGTTCGCTACTGCGGATGGAAAATTACACGTTGGTGGATTCACGCGAAGAATTCCCTGTTAAGTTCTCCAAGGTGGTGGTCGGGTGTGACTTCGCTATTTCAGCCAACGTCGGCGCCGACTACGCCGTATTCAGCGTGTGGGGTATCGACGAGTTGACCGACGAACGCTGGTTGTTACACCTCTACCGCGAAAAAGGTGTAAAGTTCTTCGAACAGATGAACGTCCTGCGCCGTATCAACTCCCACTTCCGGCCTGACCTTATCGTGATGGAGAATAACACATTCCAACAGATATTCGTTGAGACGGCCGACACCGAGGGGATGCCCGTTATCGGTCACACTACGGGAATTGATAAGTACGACTTGAAAACCGGGTGGCCACACCTCTCAACGCTATTCGAACGTGGCAAAATCCACATTCCAGTGGGCAACGTCTACTCTCAGCAGGTCAAGGACCTCATATTCCAAGACCTCGGTTCCGTTGCCTTTACCGAAAAGGGGCTGGAGAGCGTCGGCAGTCACGATGATATTTCGTCGTCGTTCTGGTTGGCCGACTTGGCGGCGTCGCGTATGACCACTGGATTTAAGTTCGATTTGTTAGGATAACAAGGTTATTTTCGATGAATAAAACATAGAATGTATGGTTGTTAAATTTAAGAAAGTGCACCCCGAAGCCGTACTGCCGGCGTATGCTCACCCTGACGGTGAGGATAACGGACTGGACCTCGTGGCTGTGGCCGTAAAGGAAACCGAAGATTACATCGAATACGATACCGGCATCGCCGCTGAAATCCCCAAGGGGTACTGCGGCCTGCTGGTCCCGAATTCGCGTTGTTCGAAAATGGACCTGGTGATGTGTAACGCGCCGGGCGTTATCGACCCAGGCTATCGCGGTACGATGCGCGCTCGTTACAAGAAGACGTGGCACTTACCGACGTTAGTCCACAGGTTCTTCAAGAGCGTCTGCGGATTGCTTTCCAACGTCTTCGGCGAGGTCGCCGGAATGAAGCCTCAAAACGTGAATATGAATACCAAGGAATTCAAGGTGGGTGACGTTGTGGCCCAGCTGGTCATCGTCCCCGCGCCGTATATCGAAGTGGAGGAAGCCGACACGCTGACGCCCTCGCTGCGTGACGCCGGAGGATTCGGTTCAACGATTAAATAGCCATGAAAACGATTCTCTTACACAATCCCGCCAAACAGGACAACGTCGAAGCGATGGCCGACGCGCTGGTAGAGTCGATGCGTTACGCCAATAGCGCGGTTGATTATCCCGATGTTTCCAAGGCCAAGCCTGATGACGGCGTTCCGGCCGAGTGGTTCTACAAGGCATACGTCGGTACGGCCCCCACGTCGGAACTCACGGCCATTCTCCAGTACACGCAGCAGCGGATGATCTTTGACCAGATTGGCGAAACGTTCCTCGGTATCGCCCTCACTGAGATGAAGCACTACGACCGATTAGGCGACTTCATTAACCGTATCGGAGGTAACGTATCGCGACCTGCGTTTTCGGCAGCCAAAGTGGACATTACGACCAAAAGCGCGGCCGAAGCCGTCCAGATCAACATCCGCGCCGAGCAGGACACCATCGCCGAGTACGAAAAACTCATTCAGCGTATTCAGGCCAACAACCCTACACCAACTGTGACCTCGGCGTTGGCCATCCAACTTATCAACAAGATTGTCGCCGACGAGCACGTACACGTCCGTCTGTTGGCGGAGTTGGCGCAATCCCTCGGCGAGGAAGACACTACGTTATGAAAGCCGACCTCCGGAAATATACCTCGCTGTTGTTAGCCGCTGTAAAGCGCATCGAAGCCGAACGCCCAGGAGTCATAGCCTGGGCGTCTCGTCAAGAACGGTGGTGGGAGTTGTGCGTCAGCGATTACGACCTTTACCGCAGTGAGGAATTTGCGCGCATAAAGAAAACCTATCGCCAGGCGTTGGCTGTTGCGGGCGGTGGTGAGTTGATATTCTGCTACGCTAAACCTGACGCCGAGCGGCTATACGAATTGGAGTTGAAAGGTAATTTGGTGATGGATTGTTAAATTTTCGCCAAAATATTTTGTAGATTGTAAAATTCGTATTACCTTTGCTCTTGGAAAAGAATCGTAAAACAAAATCGTTATGGAAACTACACAAGACATCAACTCCATCCTTTCGAAACTGAAGAAACTGCAGCGGCTTTACGAAGGAGCAAAAGCTATCAATTCCGAGGCTGAGGCCGCTAACGCCGCCGCTAAAATTCAGAACCTCCTCACCCAGTACAACCTTTCGATGGCCGATTTGGACTCGGTAGCCGATGACTCACAGAAAAGTAGCGTGACGGAGGACCAATTGGATGACCGTTGGTCACGTAAGACTGGCGGCGCATGGGACCAACTCCTGTTGTATGGAATTTGTAAGTACAATTTCTGCTACACAATAGTCAGCCAAAAACATACGAGCCGAATTACAAGCGGCGGCAGGCTTGTTTACGAGGTGCGTCGTAAATTCATCGTAATTGGCGAGCAACAGAACATCGAGGTTGTTAAGTGGCTATTCGCCGTATTATCTCGGCAATTGTACGAACTCTCCAAGAAGCGTTACAAGGAGTATTTGGCCGACGATTCACAGGCGTTGATTCGGTCGTTTACGGGCGAAAAGCGCATGTCTCCAGCCAAGTTCCATCGTTCGTATCTGGCGGGAGCGGCCAAAGGTGTTCAGGACCGCCTCAAGGAGGAGCGTGACCGCGAACTCCAGGCTCAAGTGCAGGTCAACGCGCTGGTGCTTCGTACGGACCAGAAATTGAACGATTACGTGGCCGAGAATTACAAGGACTTACGCTCGTCGCGTCCGATGCATATAGGCAGTGGCCACGCTATGGCGATGGGGCGTGAAGATGGCCGCAAGGTTAATATAACCCGCGGCGGTATCGCTGTTTCGAATACCAACCCTAACCAGATAGCGCAATGAAAATAAACCTCGTATTTGACGGGAATTTCCTGTACCATCTGTCGTTCTCGATATTTTCGACGTACTACCGCAACGAAGACCTCTGTGAGGTCTTGGACGACCGCGAAAAGCGCCAGGTTCTGATACGTAAATGCGTGATGAACCTGTGCGCCGCGGTACGGCGATTTGGTGATGACGTAAACCGCGTGGTGGTAGTCATCGACTCCCACTCGTGGCGACGCGAGGTGTACGACGACTACAAGTACGCCCTCACGCGGGTGAAGGAACCGTGGAGCGACGCATTTGTAGAGGTCCTGGGTGAATTTGAAGCGTTATTGCGTAAACGCGGGTTAATCGTTACCCGCGTACCGGGTGCTGAGGGTGACGACCTGATGATGTTGTGGGCTTTCGCACTGGACGAACTCCCCGACGAAGAAACCGTAATACTCACAGCCGATAGCGATATTCGCCAGTTGATAACGCCAACGATTTCGGTCTTCAACTACAACTCCAAGTTCATGAAATTCTACGTCTTTCCGGGGAAAGATGGTTTTTGGAACGAACGCTTGGATGCCGATATCCAGGTCCTCACAACCGAGGCGCTGGAGGTCTTGCTGTATAAGGTGCTGATGGGGGATAAGTCGGATAATATCCCCAAGGTACGGCGCGGATTTGGTGATAAGGCGTTCAACCGTTTTATCGACGCGTTGAAGGGGGAACTGAACGGGCGTCTGCCGTCACCGACTGTATTCCAGGAGTACAGTTATACGAAGATGGCGTTGTGGATTCAATCCAAGTTCGAGAAATTTCTGGGTGCGCCGCTGAGTACCGAAGAAATTGGGCAAATTCTGTTCAACGTCAAGTTGACTTGGCTGTCGCCGTCGGTTTACGGCCCACGTCAGGAAGAACTGTTAATAGCGATGGCCGAGGAAATAGCCAACACGAAGGATTCGTACAACTATAAAAAGGCGTACACGCTTGAAGACTTCTACGGAATGTTAATAAAGTGATTAACCAAAGATAAGACGCTATGAAAAAGTGGATGTGGATTCTGATTATCGCGGTGGTCTTGACGATTGCTGCGGTAGTTTACGCCCATGAGGCGAAGATTATCCACACGCTGGTGGCTATCCTCTCGTTTGTGGCGGGAGTGGTGGCTCACTGGGCGTGGGGCAAATACGTGGCCGCCAAGGCCGTTAAACAGGTAAGTGGCGATGGAAAACATTCGTGACATCATCCTCGGTGCTCGGGCTGAACGCCAGGAGCACATGCTGAAAGGATTCGCCCCGGTGGCCGACGAAACCGAGAGCGACAAGGTTGAAAAGGGCGATAACGTCTTCGAGAAGATGGCCGACGCCATCGAGAAGTCGTGTTCCGACGACGCCGAAGAAGCCCTCCAGGCCGAAATCGAAAAGTCGGACATCATGAACGCCATCAGCGGTTACGATTCCAACATCAAGTTCGGTAAACTGGGTAAGGAAATCAAGGCCAAACTCAAGGCCGATGTCCTTCCGTCGCTTAACGCCAAACTGCAGGTACTCTCGGCTGAAATCGAGAGCAAACTTGAGGATTGTGGCGGCGTACCTACCGAAAGCGTTCCCGCGTGGTGGACATCCGAAATCAAGATGGAATTGCCGTTCCGTATCTTCAGCTGGAAAGACCGCGATTGCAGTCCCGGTCCTCAACTGGCTGGCACGCTTGTCGGTGAGGAAAAGGAGAACCCGGTTACTCCCGAAATGTGCCGTTGCCGCGAGGAGTACAACGAAAAGGTACGCGAATACGCCAATGTGGCTACTGACGTCAAGGCGTGTGAAATCCTCGAGACCAATCTTTCCGACAACGAACGCTACCAGCTGTCACCTCGTCAGCTGACGGTGTTCGGGTTTTAGTTTCTTTTCTGTTTCCATTTTGTTAGGTAGTTAGGACAGCGGCCCCGATTCGTAAGCGTTTCGGGGCCAAAGTTTTTAACCGTATGAACGCATGGAGATATTTCAAAATAGGTGACATCGTGACGGACCCCGAGGTGTGGGGCCGGACGACTTTTGTAATACGCTCGTTTCACGGCAACGACTACTGCCCATTAATCGCTGCAGAGTCCCTGAAACCAATCCGCGGTAAACGCATAAGGGTAAACCTCGGCGTACCTGAAACGCGACTTGTAAACGCCCCAAAACGTCCGTTGATGAAGATTGCGGATGATACGTTACGGAGGTTGGTCGGAAAAAGCACGGAAGCACGGCGTGAATTGTTAATTAGAACTTATCGTAAGCAAAATGGCGACATTTGACCATTACCCCTGGGCTGATAAACTACCTGCTGCCACACTTGACGTCAGCGAGGAGCACTATCACGATTTCTTCCGGACTATGTTTGAGCGTCAGATGATATGGAAGCGGCGGTTCCTGGACCAGAAGCCGCGTCCGTGGACTGATGACCCCATATTACGCGACTACAAATTCACCAACGTATATCGCGAACTGGACCGTAATTCACAGTGGCAGATACGCAACATCCTCCTGGACGACGAACTGACGTTGACGAATATGGTATGGAAGATGATGGTGTTCCGGTATTTCAACAATCCCCCGACGTTTGAATACGCACGTGAAAAGTACGGCTGGGGTGCAGGTATTCCGGATTACAACCAGTACGACGAGAAGACTTTTGCTGAAATGGTAGCGTCGTATCGGTTGTCGGGGCATAACCCCTTCACTACGGCTTATCTTATCAACTCGATGGCTGCGCCCGGTAAGACACGCGATGAATGTTACACAGGAACGGTCGTTCCTACGTTACATCGCCGTTTGTATGAGCTGATGCGCGTTGTATTAACGGCAAAAACCCCTGAGGACATTATTCAGTTCCTAAGAACACTTCCAGCGTCAGCGGCGTTTATCGCTCATGAGTTCTATCAGGATTTCACCTATATACCGCGCTACACTTATCGTCGTTTTATGCGCTTTACCCAGGATGACTACACTAACGTGGGTCCAGGTGCATCAACAGGATTACGTTTGATATTTCCATCACTAAAATGTCAAGTAGATGGTATATATCGCCTGCGCGACGAAGCCGCAAAAGCGTTGTCTGTTTATGGAGATTTCCCTTATCTGCACTGGCACAAACTGGAGAACGGGTACTACACTACACCGAATGGCGAATTAACGCTTCACCAAGTAGAGATGTGGTTGTGTGAGTATCAAAAGTATTGGAAAGTCAAAATCGGCCAAGGAAAGCAGCGGAGCCTTTTCCAGCCGCATACAAAAAGTGATGCATTTCAATGATAACGTTCCATCGACCAATAGAGGTGAAAGAATTCATGGGTATTGATTTTCAGTCTTTGGCTGAAGACCTTACTACGAGTGCCGCTAAACTTTGTGTTATAGGCACTTTTATTACTCCAATGACCGTTGATGAGGTTAAGATATTCAAACGGTTGTTGGAGTATATTCGTTTTGATGGCGAGTGGCAGGGAGCCTATGATGACCAGACCGATTATTACTACTGGAATGGCCGAACGATTGTTATTTGGGGCGATATCGCAAACCAGGCGTTGATTTTGCAGCGCAATCAACGAAACGACGTTTTGGCATTCTTCCCCTAACACCAATTATAGCAAAGCAAATTGGATAATATCATGCTCGGCATAAAAGAAAGACTCGAAATGGTGGACCGCGCTCAGCAGACATTAGCAGTACGCAAGTCGTTACTGCTGGAAAGTGCTATGCGCAGCGATAATCCGTCCGACATAATCAAAGCCGCCCAAATATTCAACCAGCAATCTAAGCCTGGAAATTCGGCTCCGCGGGCGTACTTGATTGACCCCCTGGAGTTCAACTCATTTTTGGGATATAAGGATAAGCCGTTTTCGCTTTCGTACGAAACGTTGCGCCGGATGAGCCGTACCCCCATCATCAACTCGATTATCAAGACCCGTAAGAACCAGATAGCCGACTTCGCTGAACCGCAGGCCGACCGCTATTCGACGGGTTTTGTTATTCGGCGTAAACCCAAGTTCGGCCAGGAGCAGAAGATGGACACGCAGGACCGCAAAATTGCGTCTTCCATCACCGACTTCATCCTCAACTGTGGTGATACCGCTACATGGGGCGGCGACGAGTTTGACGAGTTCATCCGTAAGATTGTGGACGACTCGCTGACGTTCGACCAGATGACGTTTGAGTGTATTCGTAACCGCCGCGGCAAACTGGTCCGCTTCCAGGCGGTTGATGCCGCTACGTTCCGTCTGGCGGAATCGTATTTCGACGGCGAGTACAACAACCCCTACTTTGAGGGAGCGATGATGGACGACCGCCAGAACTGGGGACCCAAGGTCGATGGCTATTATCCGGCCTACGTCCAGGTGTACCAAACGGCCAAGGTAGCGCAGTTCTACCCCTGGGAGTTGTGCTTCGGCATCCGCAACCCAACCACGTCGATTTACGCCAATGGGTACGGAAACTCGGAGTTGGAAGAATTAATCAACGTCGTAACATCGATGCTTTGGGGCGACGAGTACAACCGCCGCTTCTTCTCGCAGGGTTCGGCCCCGAAAGGTCTTCTGCGTATCAAAGGTAACGTGAACGAGGCTTCGTTACAGCAGTTCAAGCAGCAGTGGCAAGCCATGATATCGGGCGTTATGCAGTCGTGGAAGACGCCCGTCGTTGAGGGTGATATCGACTGGGTTGACCTCCAGAAGAACAACCGCGATATGGAGTACAACTCGTGGATGGAATACCTGATTAAAATCGCCTGTGCGGTGTTCTGTATCGACCCTACAGAAATCGGCTGGGATATTTCGCGTTCCAACGGAAGCGGCCTAACGTTCGGCGACGGCCAAAAGCAGCGCATGGAGCAGTCGAAGGACAAGGGCCTTTACCCGATGCTGAAATTCATCCAGCGTAAGGTTAACAAGTTCATCGTCGAGCAAATCAACCCCGACTTCGAATTCGTATTCATGGGCCTCAACGGAATGACCATTTCTGAGGAGCTGGATATGGACATCAAACGCCTCCAGGCTTTCCAGACCGTGGATGAAATTCGCGAGAAATGGGACCTCCCGGCTATCGGCGAAGAAAAGGGCGGCGATACTATCGAAAACTCCGTTATTCAGCAAGCCATCAGCGCCAAACAGCAACAACAGCAACAGGCCGCGATGGGCGGTATGGGCATGGGCGGAGGCAATCCGTTCGAAGAGGCCGCGGGTATGGGTATGGAGGGCGGAGGCCCCGCTGACCAGCCTGTGGCCGGAGGCGACGGCGAAGAAGACGCCGCCGCTCAGCCGGGAAACCCGTTCGACCTTTACGCCGAGGGTGACCAAGAAGAAACCATGAAGGCACGCGAGTCTAACCCCCTCGTGGCTGCATTCGACGAATACTTACAAAAAGCAATACACCATGACGAGTAACGAGAAAAACACCGCGCCTATTGTCCAGTTGCTGGCTGACGCTATGCCGAAACCGATTGTTGACGCCTCGGGTGGCGACGTTATCTACCGCGGCTACGCGCCTATCGGTACGGGTCAAGGCGAGGCCGGGTGGCGCATCGAACGGGAAACCACCGCCGACGGTATCACCATCACCGAGTATCCCCAGGGGGATATGAGTTACAATTTCGTGTGGGACGACCGCAAGACCTACGTATATTCACGCTAACAAAGTTCAAAATGGCAACTATTGACGTCGGAACTGTAGCAGGTATTTCCATCGGCACGACGCCTCCGTCGAACCCGGCGATTATCTGGTACGATACTACCGACAAACTCCACAAAAGTTACGATGCCTCGCTCGGGCAGTGGGTTCCGATGTCGCAGGCAATTGTGACCCAGATAAACGACTTCAACGACCTTATCAATAAGGCCAATCTCCCCGGCGGTTTACCTATCGCGGCGTTCTACAACGTCCTGAAGCGTGACTCCGACCCGTTCTGGAGCACCATGGTGTGGGTAGTAGGCCAAACACGTATTCAGTACGTCGATAAGCAAAACAACATCATCGTCGAAGACCTCGCGGGTCAGGGTACGACCACGCAATACGTTGCTTCGACGAACTATTTCTTCGATAATATCGTGGCGACTTTCGACCAGAAGACGTCACAACTCAATTTCGATTTTCAACAGTTGGCTGATAACCCGGCATTGGCCGACGTGTTGTACGGTATGCGGGTTGTTAATGATAACCCCACGCTGGTTAAGCGCACTGTGAAGTCGTTACTTTCGACGTCACCCAAGAACTCGTTAGGATTCGTAAACGGTTTGTTCTTTGACTTTGGCGCGGCGATGAGCGGCATTATCGTTTCCGAGCAAGCCAACGATACCCAGGTAGTCGGGTACAAGCAGTACACGGCCGATTATGCCGCGATGGATAAAACATTCCAGGAGGTTCAGAGAATCATCAACGACTGGCAAAACGGCTCGCAACAGATGATCTTCAGCGCCCGGCTGATTGAGGTGAATCCTGTTACGGCTACTATTGCCGCACCGCAAGACCTTACTACGACCGACGATTTGAAAATGGCGCTCAACAAGATTCAAGGCTGGTACAACCGCTTGAAACTGGCTACCGGAATGAGCCTGTCGTCGGCGTATAAAGCTGATCCCGCCACCAAGGGTGTTATGCCTGCTGGCGGCGATCCTGTTGAAAAAGCCATCGCGCTGCTTCACCAAGCCATTTTGGATGTCGATTTTTCGCAGTACGGCGATTCCAGTAACATCAAGATAGGCGGTTCACAAGACGACTTCCCTGACATACCTTATATGTCTTTTATCGACGTTGAAGGTTCGGTTCGTCAAGCGTTTGAGGTAGTGTGGAGTGCGTTGGGTAATATCATTACGGGTGACGATACTGGCGAAATACTGAAGAAACTCGTTGTTTCGTCTTCCATATTCGAGCGCAACGTGCTGAAAAGCCACTTGGCCAGAGGTATTGTTGGCGGCTTCGACGATTACAGCATTCTGTCTGGCGGCAGTACTTACAACGTCGAGTTGGGGAAGCGCTATTTTTACACTTTGAATGCGTCGGAAATTTCTTCATCGACTTGGACTCTTAATTTGGGTACGCTTACCAACCCGTCGGCGTTGGAGGCATACACACAAGAAAGTGTCGGCGGAACTATCGAAGTGCTCGTCTATTGTAATGTCGCTAACGGCCAGACTCTGCGTGTTGTTGACGGTAATGGCATTAAGGCGAATTACAATATGTCGCAAAAGGGGTATTATCTTCTCACGGCTTGGGCTACGCAGTTTATATCCCGAAGCAGTCTTGGTTTTGAGTGTTTCATCACGCGGCCGGAATATTTAGGATAGTATGTGTAAGGTGGTCTATTTAACATCGCGGCGTTTTAACGCTGAAGCACGGCGCTTCATCCAAGCGCTGGCTGAAGAATTACGTCGCCGACGTATCGAAGTGGTGGTTGGCAACGCTTACGATGTTTGGAACTACTTCAGACCCCATCGAACTTATGGTATCGCGTTGGCGATTGACTTTTTCACCGACCGTAAGGACGGTTGCAGTTTAACACTAAACCAGGTTTGTCCGGCGTTGACGCGCGACTTCGCCTACAACCTTTCAAACCACTATGACCTCTTAACGCCTCAAATCCGTTGGCGGTCGTTCTCGTTTGTTGATTCGTACGATCCTCAGTGGTATCGTTTCTTCAATCGTGTAAGTGCCGAGGTGAAACTCATTATCTACCCGGCTACGCTTACCAACGAGGGAGACATGGATGCTTACAAAAGCGCTCAGCCCGATATTATAAAGGCGTTCGCTGACGAAATATTGAGGTGTCTTCGCTCTAATTACGATTCCCACGCGTATGCCCGTTCCGCTAAGGCCGCGCGCATACGTATTAACGAAAGAATGAAACGCAATGGCTGACGGACTTTTCATGACCACCATCTTCCCTGTAATTTCGCTTCTATTCGGGGCGGGCGGTATTGGCTACGCCATTGTGGCGCGTATGTTGGACCGTAAGAAATACGCCCAAGAGGTGCGGTGTAGCCAGGCCGACGCCGACCTGAAAGGCGAGGAGTTTTGGAAAGGGAGATATGATACCTTAATGACGGAACTCGACAAGAAGGAATCGTGGTGGAAGGAACGGTATGATAACCTGTACCAGGAGGTTCAAAACGAACGTAAGTTGTCTAACGAGATGATGACTAACTTTCGCAATGAACTCAACAAGATTCGCGAGGAATACGAGGCGCAACGCCAGGCAGACCGTGATAAGTACAACCGCCTGATGGAAGAGTTCCGCGCTCAGGAGTATGCAGCTAACCAGGCGGCCGAAGATTACAAGAAGCGCATCAACGAACTCGAAGCGTCCATAGTGGCTTACGAGGATATGATTAAAAGCGGCAAAAGGTCATGAAGACGGCGGCATCCATAATTATCGTTGTAGCGGCCCTAATTTTCGCGTTCTTTCTGGGGCGGAGCAGTTATACCCCTGAACCCCCTAAAGTCGTTGAAAAGTGGCTGACAAAGTACGACACGGTCGAATACCGTGACACGGTTAAGATTCCCGTTCCGCAGGTTATCGTCCGTGATACCACGATATACCTGCCAGGCGAAATCGACACCGCTGCCTTGCTGGCCGACTACCTGGCCCGAAAGGAATATCCCCTCGACTTTTCCAACGACAGTATCGGCGAGTTCCGGGTCGATATCACCGTCCAGCGCAACGCCCTTACAGAGGCTGTATCACACGTCAAACCGCTCATCCGTGTTCATGAGGTTGAACGCACGATTATCGACAAGCAAATTCCCTTTATACAAGGTTATGCCCAAATAGGAACCTCCGTGGATTTTGGCACACAAAAGTTTTCCGCCGGAGCCGATTTCCGTCAACGGTTTTTGGTCGGCGCGTCAGCTATAAGAGTTAATGACCAATGGGGGTACACATTAGATTTTGGCATAAAATTTTAACAATTCTCTTGGCAGTTTGGAGAAAATTTACTACCTTTGTATTGGAAATGAAACTTATAAACCTATAAAGTCATGAAAGAAATTATCAACTACGGCGAAGCACGTCGTCAACAAATTCTGAAAGGTTTTACCAACATCGAAGAGTGTATCGAGGAAGCGCCGATTGAAAAAGCGCGTCACGGTGTTTACGCCGATAACGCTCAGAACCGCCGTCTGCAGCGCGTGGGCCAGGAGTATGGTCACGCCGCTCAGGAAAAGCCTGAGGCAGGCCAGGAAGAGGGTGGTGTACCGGAGGGCAACGTAAGTCTCCAGAACCACGCTCGTCAGGCTTCAGAAGAGGCCCTCGTAAAGGTGGCCAACGACCCGTCGGCCGACGCTGAGATGCGTAAGGTAGCCACGGCTGAGCTGGAGCGTCGTGGCGTAAACGTTCGCGCCAAGAACAAGAAAGGCGACCAGTCGCTCCGTAATGGTTTGGCTGACGGCGACGCCAAGTCGGCTTCGACGTTCGAAGCCATGGGCTTCCGTCAGATGGACGACGAGGACCTGGCTCAGTACGCCGGAGTTGAAGACGCCGCTCACGCTTTCATCAAGCAGGTTGGCGGTGACGAAGACGGCTTTGACCTGGTAGTTACCAAGACCAGCGAGGGTTACCGTGTGGACAAATACCCCTATGCTGACGTGGACAATTTTGAGTCCGTGACGGTCAAGAAAATCGAGGATGTCGAGGGAGCCGCTTCTAAATTTGGTGACCCCGATGCTAAGGGTGGAAAGGCTGATGCCAAGTCGCTGGTCGACAGTTTCTACTCTGCCATGGAGGATGAGGGAGATTTCGACGCTAAGTCGTTCAAATCCTATGTGAAGGAAAAGGGCGGCAAAGTCGTTAAAGAACTGGCTGCGGCCATCGGTAACTTACCCAGCGAGACGATGTCGAGTGACCCCGATGATGAGGAAATCGCCGCTGAAATCGAATCGATGTTCAAAGAGGCGGGGATGCGCGTTCCTCGCGAAGTCAAGAAAGAACTTGATAAACTCCAAGGTTCCGCTGAGGGCGTTGTGGATAAATGGAACGCTTATCTCGAAGAAGAGGACGGTGGCGAAGATTTTGCCGATTCTCTCCAGTCGCTGGTTGATAAAAAGAGCGACGCCAAGGTAATCAAGGAACTTGCCGAAGCGTTCCGCAATCTTCCGGCAGAGACGATGTCCAGCGACCCGGATGACGGTGAGATTGCCGACGAAATCGCCAACATGTTCGAAGAGGCTGGGGTTACACTTTCGAAGAAAGGTCAGGCCGCTCTTGACAAGATGCGCGATGATTCCGACTACGAAGAAAACGCCGACGACGCCGGGGAACTGGTACGCAGTTTCGACGATATGGCCGAAAACGATACCGATTTCGATTCCGCAGGATTCAAGTCGTTCGTCAAGAAGAAAGGCGACGCCGCCGCCATCAAAGCACTTGCCCGGTATATTCGGGAAAATCCCCTGGGTGGTAACATGGAAAGCGAACTCGATGACGACGAGATTGCTGAGGTTATCGAAAACATGTATGCCGAGGCTGGCGTAAAGGTATCTGAGGATGGTCACAAGGAACTCGACGCTTTGCGCGGTGGCCAGAAAGAAAGCGATACCAAGCAAGCCGAAAAGGCTGAGCGGGCCAAGAAAGCCGCTGCAGCCGATAAGACTTCTAAGGCAAAAGGCGCCAAACTGGACGCTACTCTGAAAACCGTTGAGTCGGTGGACAAGATGGTGAAAGATGTCTTCAACGAAGACAACTCGAAGAAATTCCTCAAGAATTTTCTGAAAGACCCTGAAGCACATGCCAAGGTCCTGTCCCAGCGCATAAAGTCGGGCGACAAGAAGACTGCTGCTGACGCTCAGTATGTTGCTAACCGTATTGCCGGCATTATCATGGACCCCGTGTCTCGCAGTCGCGGCGAGGGCGTTGGTCAGGAAATCGGCAATCATCCGGAGTTGAAGAAATTTATCGATGCAAACGATGAGGCTAACAACATCAAGTGGAATCAGTTCGGCATGGACAAAGAGGAATCTCGGAGGTTGTTCGACGAGAAGAGGAAGAAGATGGATGCCGCACGCAAGGGATTTGTAAGCAAGTTCCTTGAGATTTACGGCGGTAACAAAGAGGAGTAATGCCTTACAACGCCAAACATACGCATTTTCTTCCGTCACCGTTCCCCACCGTTACTCAGTACGAAGACCGATTTATACGGGAATGGAACGCTAATAACGCCGCAGCGCTTGGTGATGTACTAAAATACATCGCCGACGCTACGGCTGTGGCGGTTAAAGAATTAAAGGAAGATGGACCAAAGAAAAATAATTTGGGCCGTGTCGGCAGCGAAGGCTGAGAAGATTTGGCATATCGGCACAACAATCGCTGCTAACAGCGCGTTGAAGGAAACGCCGCCTTACCCTGTACGAGTCATCGTTCGCGTGAAGGATGATAGGGGGAGGGTGAGGTATAACATCGGTACGCTATCACGCGTCAGTGATGGTAAGTGTGAGGTGAATTTGTTCCCCAATGGTGCGCCGATTACAGCGTCGTTAGGGGTTAACGAAGAGGTTCGCCTCTGGCCTGATATCGATTGGTTTTGGAAAAAGATGTTTGACGAAGAAGCCATCAAGATAAAAGACTTTTCTGAACTCACCAAGTACCGAGCTGTTATCGTCAAGTTGGGGAACGCTGAAAACGGGTTTTGTTATAAGCCTGGAAAAGTTGTTGCAATTACCGATAAGAGCGTTGAAATCGACCTTAACAACGGTAGAATTGCCGTTAAACACGGCCACGAATCACGAGTAAGATTATGGGAGTAGTAGATGAAGTGACGAGGGTATTTCACGAAGCTAATCGATACCGCCACGACCACTTGCGTAAAGCCATAGGTGCTTTTGAGGGAAGCCTCACCGACGGCGATGCGCTGGAGAAGGCCCGTTCGAAGACAGGGCGGTACGCCAACACGGCCAAGAATCGGAAATTAGGGCGCGTCGGAATGCCGTATGAAAAGAAATCACGCTTCCCCGCGCCTCATCAGCGTCGAGATTCCGAGCACCGTCAAGAAGGTACGTATATTCGTACACTTACGGTGGGTGATGGCGCTGAAGCAGTCGAAATAGCCGACGATGGCGTTGCTCGTAACGATTTTTACGATAATCAAGAAGTCGGTAAATACGCCAAGCGTCATTATGAAAAAGTGAAAAACGGCGACAAGGTTCGTTATGACGGCAAGGTGAAAACCGTTTACGCAACCAAAGAATTGACTGAAAACGGCATTACAACGCAGTACGTTCAATTTGTAGGCAGACCGTCGTATAGCGGTGCGCCACGTGGTACAGGTAAGTGGGTTCCGCGAAAAGACGTCGAGAAACTATGATTTTCAACAACCGCCAAATAGACGACATGGTCGGTATTCTCCGGCGCTGGCAGTACCTGTTCGTTGCCAAGCACGTCGGACTGGACTTTCTGACCCAGTCGGAGATCGACATCTTGGTGGCGTCAGGGGTCAACGTCGATAAGTACAAGAACACGAAAGGCATCATCGAACACGCTTTTCTGTTCGGTATCTTGGCTGAGGCACTCGGCGATCAACGCGCCAAGAAGATGAATTACAAGCAATTTCTCCAGTTCCTGAAGTCGGGAAATTTCGTACCGCTCACCGAGCAGGAGGAAAACGCGCTCAACTACCTCAAGAACCGCGCCTATACCGACATCACGTCGCTCGGCAACCGTATCGTTACCGGAACACGGAACGCCATCCTCAAATCGAATTTCCGTCAGCAATCGGTAATACGTCAGCAAATCAAAGACAAGGCTATTCAAGCCGTTCAACTCCGTAAGGGAGCCCGGTATATAGCCAGCGAACTCGGAAACCTTACCCAAGACTGGGGACGCGATTGGCTGCGTATTGCGTACTACCTCCTGCACGAAGCCTACAACGTGGGCCGCTCTGAAAGTATTTTCAAGCAACACGGGCCTGACGCCAAAGTGTATTTCGACGTCTATCCAGGCGCGTGCGCTAAGTGCCGGGAGTTGTACTTAGAAGACCCCGAGGACCCTACCTCGAAACCGAAACTGTTCCGTTTGGCGGACCTTATCGCTAACGGTAACAACATCGGTCGTAAGGCGGCAGAGTGGCTCCCTACGATTAACCCGACGCACCCCTACTGCCGTTGTACGATTAATTACGTTCCTGACGGCTTTGATTGGGACCCCGCAACTCGCGCTTTCACCAAGCCCGTCAAACGCCAGTTTAAGGACCCAAAGTTAAAGAACTTGAAACTTAACATTAAAGTTACCAAATAATGAAAAACAAAATCGTACAAGACCCCCCGTTCACTATCCAGGTCGAGCCAACTGAGGGGTGTAACCTGGGATGTTCGTTTTGCGGTTTGCGCGGTATGCGTGAAAAAGGTACCAAACCGTGGCTCTTTATGACGCTTGAAACTGCTGAGCGTATTGCGTCGGAAGTGGCTCGCGTGGGGTGGAAATGTAAAATCGTGTTTGCTATGCATGGCGAACCTACGTTAAACCCTAAGTTGGTTGATATTATCGGCGTGTTTCGTAAGTATTTGCCGAAAACCGTTTTTCACATGTACACTAACGGCTATGGCATCAACCGCACAGATGATACGGCGGCTTATCTCGACCGTCTGTTCGAAGCAGGAATCAACGACATTTTGGTCGATTGCTATACTGCCAAGGGGGACTGGAATTTTGTGGATAAAATCGACATTGAAAAGTACAACGTCACGGCCCTTGAACCTGGCGTTCCGTACTATCTCCCCAAGCAGGGGCGTCGTATTTTGCTGTTGCCGCCACTTACCGAGGATGACATCAACAAAGGAACGCGTCGTCTGGCTAACCACTGCGGCGCGGCGTTCCCGCTCGACGACTCATTCAACAACAAACGCTGTACTTTCCCGTTCCGCGAACTGGATGTACGTTGGAACGGCCAGGTGTGCCTGTGCTGTGACGACTTCCGCGGCGAGTATCCTATCGCCAATATCCACGATATGCCTATCGAAGACCTCTGGAATCATCCGCGCTTCCACGCTGCCCGCGTGATGCTGTACAACAACGACCGTCGGTTCCGTCCGTGCCAGGGTTGTACACACGTCAGCGTCCGCGTCGGTTTCCTGCCTGATAAGATGGGCAAGAAAACGCTCCCGCCTATCACGCCGGAAATTCGCCGTATGGCTGAGGACGTATCGAAGGACGGCCCCTGCGCCGAGATTTACAAACGGCCATGGGAAAAATAAAGTACCTCTGTGTCGAGCCGCACGCAGGTGACCTCCTGATGAGCGCTTGTCACGTTTTAGTAGCACCCGAATATGACGTTCGGGTGCTTACTGTAGATAGCGACCCAAAACGCGTCGAGGAACAGCGCCAACTGTGTGATTTTCTTGGTATAGCTATGGACTATCTGGACCTGGAGTTAGAAGATGTCCGTTGTAGCAATTTTCAGAGCCAATGTAGGGATTTAAGCTATGAAGCGGTCTATACGTATCTTCGGAATAAATACGACTCTGACGGGCTTAATTTCGCTGAACAAACGCTTCGCGATTATTTGCGTAAGTTTATGCGCCGCAACCCCGGTTACACGTTACTGGCGCCTCTCGGTGCAGGACACCCGTTCAACCAGTTTATCCACGATACGGTATATGACACGGCGTCCAGCGCGGAATATTATCGCGACTTCCCTTATTCGTATGCATCGCGAGGCCGTGAACAAGTACGCGTGCAATGTTATAACAGCGAAAACCTACTGATGAAACGCCGGGTATCGTGCGACGATATGTTTGACGTTAAGTGGGAGTTGGTTATACGGTTTTATCCTTCGTTGGAAGCCACTATGGATAAATACCAGCGTTTTATAGAGCAGAACCCGCCCGAGGAAATATGGTACGAGGGTGAATTACCGTTTTGACGTTGTGTTCACGTTTTCACAAGTATATCAAACGTGTAAACCTAAAATTGCAAAATATGAAAGTTCTTATTGGTGAATTTGTAATGAGCCCTTACGGAGGCATCGCTGCCTATGTAACGGAGATAATTAAAGGGTTCAAATCTCTGGGGTGTGATGTCGACTTGTTTCGGCTTTCCCCCAGTAAGATAACCCAAAAGGCGTATGACGCTAAATGTGCTGAGTTGAAATCTGGCGATTATAAGTATAAGTCGTCGTCGGGTTTTGAATACGACGCAAATGTTGGCTATTGGTGCAACAGCATAGAGGGCTACATGCTTCCGCCCTCTAACCGAATTCCGGTCTACGAAGAGGGGGCGCTCGAACAGTGGCATAAATTGGCGGACACGGCGGATATCGTTCTATGGAATTTCCTTCCTACGCATAACCGCGCCTGGGAGGGTAAAAACGGACAGCCGTTCGATTATTGGTACAAATTCTTCGACTTGCCGTCCAGTGTATCACAGGTGTATATCGTGCATGATATTTCGCCTGACAAACGCAATACATATCTTTCTGTGCTAAAGGACAAGATTCTGTTCTTGGCCGTTGCTCACCTTGTGGGATACAAATGCTGTGAGAATATCGGCATACCGCGCTCTTTGCTTCTCAATCCACGCTTTCTTGACGAGAAGAAGAGCCCGGCTACGCCGATGAAGTCGCGCGAGGTGGATTTCTTTGCAGGGCACATTTTCAAGCCAGTTAAGCACTTGGAAGAGTACATTCGCGCTATTCCGTACATTAACGCCAAGAAGCAGCACACATGTTGGTTGGCGGGTGCAGGAATCGAACAGAACTACATGACGGCTCCGGTGAAAATTAAGCCGCGATACATATGCTCTAAAACCTATGATCCCGACTTGGACCCGGCCCTTGAGGGTAAGGTTACTATTTGGAACCGGGCCTTGGAATGCGGCATGGAGTACTTTGGGCTGTTGAGTGTTAGCCAGGTAAGCGACGTGCTGGATAACGCTAAGTTTGCCATTGACCCGCAATACAGCCCGTATGGTTCGCTTCATGGCCGTACTCACATAAATGGGTTCATCATCGAAGCACTTGTCCATGGTACATATCCCGTAATACGAGATTATCGTGGCATTACGCCGGAAAGTCTTACAGTTGAAGACCCGATTTTCGACGTAATGGAAAAGATAGCCATTCCCTGGGATGCGACCCCAAAACAGTTTGCTCAGATGTTAAAAGACGCTTTGCGTATGGACCCTGAAAAGTACCTCGCTGATACGGACCATAATTACAAAGTGGCTTTGGAATTGTTTAACGCTCGCGCCAATGCTGAAGAAATAATTCGTATTTGTAAGGGCGGGAAGAAATATGTCAACAAACACCTGGAATGTGGCGAAGATTCTCCAGAGGTGCAAAAGAGTACCAATAAGATGATGGAAGAATTTTTCCACATACCACTGCCTCTCAAATGGGAGAACAAGTAACAACAGGGGATGCTTTCGAGGCATCCCCTGTTTGTATGCCAAATATAAGTTTACAAATGCTTATTTTATGGTAGAACAATTTGAAAAAGCGAAGCACAACGTCGGCGACCACCACCCTACCCAGCCGTGGGTGTGGACGGAATACAAGCCTGGCAAATTCGATTGGCGTCACGAGAAAAAGAACGCTAAACCCAAGCCCAGCGCCGATACTGGCAAAGAGTCGGGTAATTCGGGTCCTGTGACGAGTCTTGAAGCGTGGGCCAAGAAGACCAGCGACGATAACCTTTTGAAGGTTGTTAACAACCCTAAAGGCAGCGCCCAGTTGCGGCATATTGCCTACAACGAGTTGAAATCTCGTAACGCCGATATGTCGCAGGTGGACACCAGCGGAACGCTGTCCACGTTGCTGAAGATGACTACTCAACAGGACCCTGTTGCGCCTACCACCACCGGAGCCAAGGTGGACATCAACGACGGCGAGGGCGGTAACGACGATGGCGAAATCGTCGAAGACTGGTTCCTCAACCCTGAGGACCCGCGCATTCAGAAAAAGTTCAACAAACTCCAGAGCCGTCAAGACCGTATCGCTTACGACCGCTTCGTCTATGCGATGAAGAAAAAGGACCCCGATTACGAACCGCCCGTTGAGGTCATGTACGACCTGAACCGCCAGTATCTGGAGTTCCTCGATAACAAGGAGCAGCGGTTCATGATATCGGCTGGCGGTGCAGGTATCGGTAAATCTTACGGTTTCAAGAAGATTGCCGAACTGCTCAACAAGCGTCCGTTCGACGCTGAAACCGACTCTCCGGGTGACGGCGACTATGACTACGTTGAACTCGGCGATATCAACTCCAAGAAGCAACTGCTGGGCGTACTGAAAGCCCACAACGGTAAGATTCTTCTGTTCGACGATACCGATTCCGTTATCACCCGCACCGACCTGGCTTCTATCATGAAGAAAGCCACCGCCGCTTCAGGTAAGCGCGTGGTCGGCGACCCGGAGGACGTCAAGTCGAATTTCGTATTCACGGGCCGTATCATTATCATGACCAACAAGGACCTCGTGAATCTTTCGAAGAACGAGGACACTAAGGCCATCATTTCGCGTGCTACGCTGACGTCGGAGGTATATCTTACCGTCGATGAAACTATCGAGGTTCTGAAGGACCGCTACGAGGAAATGGACATCCCCCAGCAGCCGCACCTCGAAGACCCCGAAGAGGACAAGAAGGAGCGCAAGGAGCTGTACGACCTTATCGTCAAGAATAAGAACAAAATCGACCCCGCTAAGTTTACCACCCGTACCTTTGGAACCATCCTGTCGGAGAAGCGTTCTACCGACCGTTCTAACAGGATGGCCAAGATAGGCGGTGAGTGGACCAACCTCATCGGCGATAAGCAAAAGGAGTGGGAGCGGGCCGCAGTACGTGCACTGACGAAAGGATTCGTGTACGAGGCCATCCAGCCCGTCGAAACCTCCGACGAGATAGCCAAGGCTGAAGCGCTGCTCGACTCCGCAGAATCGCTCGAAAAGGCCGATTTTACCGAAAAGCAGCGTGAGCGTCTTGCCGACAAAAAGGAGGCTCTCCCTGACGGTTCGTTCCCGATTCGTAACAAGTCCGACCTGAAGAACGCCATCCGTCTGGCCGGCAACGCCAAGAATCCTGAACGCGCCCGGCGTTGGATTAAACGCCGCGCCAAATCGCTCGGTGCCGAGGATATGATTCCCGATACGTGGAAAGCCCGTGCCACGGACCTCGGTGCATTACCCGCCGACGATATGTCGATTGAAAAAGCAGAAACCCTTTTGTTCGGATAGTTTATGGACGAACTGAGAAAAGCGCTGGAAACTTTCGCCCTCCGTAATGCCGAGGGCGATGTTTCTGACGCCGTATTGGAGAAAGCCTGTGAAGCGTACAAGGCCCGTTCCGAGTTCGTCGATGACTACGAGTACAGCCTGTATGTAACCAAGTCGTTGTACGACCATCTCCACGGCGTTGAACAGGACCCGGATATCGTAAAGGCTATCATGCCTGGTCAGACTAAGGTAGTCAATGGCGTGGTGTACATTTGGACGCTTACACCAAACGCCAAAACTACCTACGACTGGCGTGTGTACAAGAATCCTCAAGGCATACCTGTTGGAAAAGGGGCTTTTCGTTCCAAAGTCATGTTGGCTCAACAGGAAAAGGAGGTGAATGAAATGTTCCCCGCCGACCCCTCGCAGCTGACCTTTGTACAGAAATTAGGCGGTTCCACGGGAGCCGTCCTGATGAAGGATGCCAAGGGCCGCGAATTTGTCGTCAAGAGTTCAAAGAACACCAATCGCGGTCACGTTGCGGCAGAGTACTACGCCGCGCAGGTGTACAGTCTCTTGGGGTTGGACACGCCGGACTATGAGTTGTATGACGACGGCACCGACCTGACGCTTATCTCGAATTACATGCGTGGTATGTCCGAACCCCAGGTTAAGGACTATGACGCCATGGCTAAAGGTTTTGTTGTTGACGCCTTTCTGGCCAACTGGGATGTCTATCAGAACGACAACTGCCTGGTAGATGCGGCAGGAAAGGTTTACCGCGTCGATAATGGCAGTGCGTTCAATTACCGGGCACAAGGAGCCAAAAAACCGTTCAACGACCAAATCGACTGGGACGGCATGGTACGCTACAATCCCAGTATCATAGCCAACCTCAAGCCACAGGATTTTATTGACCAGATTGACGCGCTTAAAGCCCGTAAAGAAGAAATTCTGGCATTTTTCGACGCTGGAAGATTGGCGTCGAAGCCTAAGATGCGTGCCATAATCGAGGCCCGATTCAAGGACCTGGACCGCATCCGCGGGTACTACGAGGTTGAGTTGCGCCGCACCACGCGCCAAGTTAAACCTCGGACGCTGAAATCTCAAGCGGATATGTACCGCGAATTTACAGAGGACGAGGTGAACGATTTTTGGCAGAATCAGGACGGTGGCGCCTACTATCGAAAATTACAAAGACACGGCGGAGATACCGGGTGGGAGTTGCTTTCCACCATTTGTGCCGCTCGTGGTTTTGATGCTCGCCCCGATGTCGTTGACGACGCTGCGTTCTGGGCCAAGGCGGCTTCGGCTAAGTATCATATGTTCCGCGGCGTTGCCCCGCGTGGAAGCGACAAAAACTACTTTGCCGACGACTTCAAATACAACGACGCCTGCTATTATGGAACTGTTGGTATCTACGGCGAGGGAATTTATTTTCACGTCAACGACTCCAGCAACGCCGACCGCACTCCTTCGGGATACAAAAAGACTTCGGCATACCATAACGTACTCGGATACGCTGGCGCTGGCGCCGTTATTGAGGCGTGTCTCGAGGACGACGCCAAGGTCATAACCGTCGCGGACGCCATGGAGGAGGTCAGGCAGTTGGCTGCTGGTAACTCAGCAGCACTGAAAGCCGCACAGGCCGAACTCGACAACGCTAAGGCCGAATATGACCGTGTCAGCGACGAACTCGAAAACCTTACCGATAACACCAAGAAGCAGGTTAAGTCCAGTATGCACTGGGACGATGCTTCGTATATCGACATTCCGTTGCAGATTGACCAAATAATCGACTGGGGTGCTATCGACGATGACGGCAACCCGGCGTACATGAAATTCGACGACTTCATGGACAACCACCTCCGTGGCTGGGTCACCGCTAACGGCGGCACTATCACGGAAAAGGGTAACGGTACGGGCGATTACGTTATCAAGATGCCGAATACGGCGGAACGGTTCGTGTTCTCGCGCTATCGGTACGAGAACGACGCCATCAAGCGCAAGAACGGTTTCGCCCGCCCTTACAACTACCCCGTTCGCCAGTTCAAGGAATGGATTATGCGCGAGCACTACGGTAAAATCGAGGACGCTGTGGAAGAAGCCGTTAACAACCTCGGCGACGAAATCAAGCGTCTTCAGGGAGAGCAGCGTAAAGCGTACACCGTTTATCAGGATAAGCGCGATGCGGTGAGCAAAATCAACGTAACCTCTGTTGGCGACCCTGATAAGGATATCTATGCCGCTATTTACAAAAGCGTTCATGAGGGCCACGATAAGGAACCGTTGGGAGTTTATGCCGCTTTGAAAGGATACGACGCTCTCATCCAACCCAACGGTAACTACTGTGGTAACTCCTTCATGATTGTGCTGAACCGCTCGAAAATCATTACTCGAAAATAGTATGAAAAAGAAACCACAATACGGTATATCGCGCATGCGGACAACCTCGGTTGTTGGCGGTATGGCGTCGCCGTATGTAAATCTTAAACAACCCTCGGAGTTGATACCGTTCAAAGGCGATTTGCCGATGCTGAACGATATTGACGCCATAAAGTTTCGTGATACTATTCGCGAGACGCTATCGTTGGACGAGTTGAGTCCTCTGTTCCAGCGTGTGGCCATGGAGGGTCATCGTATCGCAATTATGGAGGACGGGTTCACGCGTTACCTCCGGAAGCAAGGTATTACGCCTGGCGAATTTGTAAAATTAAGCAACTCCGATAAATCGGATTACTTGCTGGATTGGATGAACATGAACTCAATCAGTTTGGAATCGCTTAAAATTACAGTACACCATGGCGAACATTACGTACAATAATCCTTCGGCATTCGCGATTAACGACACCGTGAAGGACCTTATCAGCCGCGTGGCTGACGCTACTAAAAACCCCGACGTCGTTATCACTTCGACGTTGCGTACTCCTGAAGCCCAGGCCAAGGCCATGGCCGATAACCTTTACGCCGGCAAGCGTATTCGTTACCGCGCTCCGGGTGCGGCCGTCACCAAGGTATTCGACGACAACTGCAAGAAAATGGCCCGTTCCGAGGTTGAGAAACTGATGGTGGCTGAAATCGAACGTCAGGCCGCCATGGGTCAGCGCGTATCGCTTCATTGCACGACGGAAGAGTTGTATCGCCAGTGTAACATCATCGACCTGTCGATTGTGCGAATGAAGAATCCGCGTGACTTCACCAACGCGTTGGCCAACGAGGAAAAGTGCCGCAAGATTATCACGCCGCTGAGCGACGTAAAGTACGCCAGCGCCAAGGTATCTGTAGACGCCAACGAACCCGCGTTGCACGTTGAAATTATGGCGTGACAATTATAAGTTTGTAAATTTATAAATCATAACAATATGCCTACTTTTATTGACATGTCGAACCTGACGAAGCGTTCGACCCTTACCGGAAACGAGGAGTTTCAGGTATCTGCCACCGAAAAGGTGACGTCCCAGCAGATTGCTGACTTAGCAAGTAGTGGACTTAATGTTTATACTGTATCTGAAAGTGAATTTCAGAATCAAAAGATAGATGCTTCACGTGTAGAGGAACTTAAAAAGTCTGAATTAGTATTATTTCCTAACGAGGGAAGCTATACACCTTATTTTAAGGTTTCAGTAGATGACAGTAAAGCATATTTTATAACAGGAAATATACCTATTAATTCACAAGGCCAACCTGGACTTAATAATGGAGAAGAGCCTCCTTTTGAGCAGATTCAAACTGTGATGGTTGAAGTTGACCTTACTACTTATGATATAACAATACAGCCTTATCCTGTTATAAGTAAGAGTTGGTTTAAGGGAGATGTCTCAGTTATAGAAATTACAGACTTTGCCATTCCCTCAGTTAATATTACTAAGGATGGTCAGAGTTTCTTATTCTATGCCAATGATGCCAGCAACATCCCTAATAACAATCATGGAGCTGCTTCATTTGTAGGTGTAGCCATTGCAAGTTCTATCTTCATAACCGGAGACCAAAGATTGCTGTATTATATGATGGTAGATACAGCAAAGGCTATGTTTTATACAGGGTATGCAAATCTGGAAGATGATACTGTAACATGGAGTGATACTCCAGTTACTCGCTTAGGACAAGCCGTACAGGTTACTGCCTTTACTGAAGGCGCATTATCGGCATTGCTTTATAGCTACAAACCGGGTGATTTTATACCGTTTTACACGGGTAACGTTACTGCTTCTACGGCTAATCAATTCCCTGAGTCAGGCATTTTCAATGGCTTTATCTCCATGGGTAGCAACGAAGGAGATTATTTCCAAATCTTTGCTTTCAAGACAGGTTCTCCCAATGCTTACATTGGAGCTTGTATTGGTAGTACCACAAGGTGGACCCAGATAGGAGGGGGCTCAAGTAATCTTATTGTCGTAGCAGATGCAGAAAATGTAGGAGAGGTAGTAGCTGCATACAAAGGATTTGAGGGTTCGAATAAATATGGAGTATCAGTACCTATCTACATAGAAGCCACGTCCAATATTTATGATGAACTACCAGCTATAATGGATCAGAGCTTTACAAAAGATGAATCTACTATATGCGGATATGCCCAATATGTCTACGACGGAGGAGATTATTATCACATAGGGTTAAGCCTGCTTATATATCCATCAAGTGGAGATCGTCCCAAATATAGAGCGGAGCTTGTTGTAAACAACAGCGGGGAAGTAGTTAGCAGTAGTCTTACCCCTATTGGCAGTGCACATGCTCCCATCCCGGGATTCACTAAAATTACTTCCTTGGCTGGTCAAACTGACTACTCCCTCACAAAAGGATCTATGGGCGTTATTAACTTTAGCATTGAGGTAAATGCGTTGACCACAATGTTTATAGAAGCAGAGGTCCGATCATCTGCTGCTATATCTGCTGATGTCAGATCTGTGTGTATCCCTGTCTCTTTCTTCAATCCTAAAGAAGGTGCCACACTCATGGATTTGAATACTCGTACTTTAGCTTCTGGAACCAATATTGCTCAAGTTAAGCTAAATGTTGCTTCTGTTGTCACAGGAGCTAATGGTGTACAGGGATTAAATTGTGTAGTTACTTCGAACAATCTTGCAAATCCCTCTGATATTCTAAGAATAAAGGCTGTATATGCCAATATCTAAGAAAATCCCCCAGTTACGGGGATTTTGTTAATGGGGCGCGTTTGGGCCCACGTCAACACGATTCGCCATTACAAATATAACGCTGATAACAGTACACTATCGTAAACATGTTTAAGGACGATAAATTCAATTTCTGGTGTCCCATCGGACGCATCGAGAAGGCCACCGACGAAGCGGGAGAACCCGTTATGCGTATCGGCGGTATTGCCTCTACTATGGATAAGGACGCCGACGGAGAGTATTTGGACCCCTCGGGGTTTGACGTCGAGCCGCTGAAGAACTCCGGAATGGTCAACTGGCACCACCAGGCCAAGAACTCTCCAGCCGCTATCATTGGCGAACCGTCGAAAGTAGAACTGCGACCCGAGGGTCTTTGGATAGAAAGCGACCTTTACGCTTCGTCCCCTATGGCCAACGAGGTCTATGAATTGGCCAAAACCCTCGAAGAGGACAGTAAGACGCGCCGCCTGGGGTATTCCATCGAGGGAAAGGTTCTGAAGCGTGGTTCTAACGACAAGAAATCGCCTCTTTACAACAAAATCGTCAAGGCTGTTATTACGGGTGTCGCCGTAACACACATGCCCAAAAACCCGCATACGTTCGTTAACATCATCAAAGGTCAGGTGGACGCTGACGGTATTGAGGTTGAATTGGAGGAAGAGGACGATAACACCGAAGAGCGTGGTGGTAAAACCGAGAAAAAGGCTCTGACTACAGAGTCTGGTGCGGCGTTGGTTCCGGAGTCAGTTGATGGCCAGCCGAAGAAAACGTTTTCCAAATCTTCCGTCATGGAAGCTATCTTCCGCGATATTCCAAATATTACAATACCGAATGCGCACGAAGTGTATACACTAATCAAAAATATATCGGTTATGAACAAACGCAAATCCATCACTTCCGAGGACATCGAGAAGGCATACGATGCTCTGGGGCTCACGCCCGAGGGTAAGGCTTCCGGTGCTGAAGACGTGCAGAAAGGTGACGACGCCGACGGTCAGATGGGTAAGGAAGACGAAACCCATGACGACGAACCGCGTCACAATGCCGCCAACATGCGTAACGCTAAGGCTGGCGAGAAGGAGGAATCCGAAGAGGAGACCGAGGACGATGACGAGGGCTTCGAGCAGTGCGACAAGAACGGCGCCAAGATGAAAAAGGGTGGCAAGATGAAGAAAGGCGGCGATGTCGACCTCCTGAAAGCCATTCAGGACGTTGGTAACGATTTCAAGTCGTACATCAAAGCCACGGCCGTCTTGGTGAACGATCTTCGCCAGAAACGCGCTGAGGACGCTAAGCGTATCGCCGAACTGGAGAACATCATCAAGGGCCAGACCGATGTCATCGAGGGCTTCGCTACCAAACTGGAACGCTACGGCAGCGAGGTGCCGCGTCCGAAGTCGCTGCGCTCGGCTACGGTTATCGACCGTGCGTTTGCTAAGGGCGCCGGCAAGGGTGACATCGAAAAGGGCGGCGATACCGCTCGCATCTCGCTCCGCGAGAACCCCCGCGCCGTTGCTTCGTTGCTCGACCAGGCGTCGTTCGCTAAGGGCTACGACAAGGAGTACGGCGATGCACTTTTGGCGTTTGAGGCACGTCCCGGTGACGGTCTCCCCAAGAACATCATCGCTCGTCTCAAGGCCGAGACCGGGTACGAGGTAGTAGAGTAAACACCCAAACAATTTTCCATAACATAATCAATTCCAAACCATGGACAGACTTTCTATCAATCTCGCCGACTATGGCATCCAAGCGCGTGGTGCTCAGTACGGCTCGTCCAGCCAGGAAGAGGTCGCTATGCTGAACAAAGCCCTCGAAGCAACCGACATCACGGGTCGTCAGACGACGAACCTTACCGATGCCTCGGGTGCTCCGCTGAAGGTGGAGTCGCTGGAGCGTACTCTGAAACACCTGACGTTCCGCGAGAGCGACATCGTTCTCTGGAAGAACCTGCCGAAAAAGGCCGCCTACAACACCGTTGAGGAGTACAACCAGCTGGCATCGTATGGTGCTGACCGCGGTGGCTTCACCAACGAGGGCGAACTCCCCGACGAGGAGGACTCGATCTACATCCGCCGGGCTCAGCTGGTGAAATACCTCGGCGTCACCAAGTCGGTTACGCACCAGATGACCCTCGTCAACACGATGGTGGGCAACATCATGGAGCGCACCATCAAGGACGGTACGCTGTGGATTCTCCGCAAGCTGAACAAGTCGCTGTATTTCGGCAACTCGGACATCATCCCGCAGGAGTTCAACGGTCTTCTGGCTCAGCAGTTGCAGTCGGACGCATGGAGTGGCCTCGACGCCTACCTCAACTCCGAAAACGTTATCGACCTGCGCGGTCGTGGCCTGACCGAGGACCCCATCGAGACCGCCGCCAACTCGATTGTCGAGAACTACGGCCTCGGCACGGAGCTGTACGCTCCCCCTGCCGTGCTGTCGGACTTCGTCAAAACGTTCTACGGCAACAAGTTCATCCAGCCCAACACCGCCCAGACCAGCGCCGGTATCATGGGTCAGCGCGTTCAGGCGTTCGACTCGCAGTTCGGCCGCATCGGCCTCAACTACGACGTCTTCTTCAAGAAGGCACCGTTCAAGATGGCTGGCGCTCAGTCCACGCATCCCAAGTCGCCCGCCGCTCCCGTATGGGACCCTGCTGCTGCGGCTACGGTTGTGGCTGACACGACGACCTCGAAATTCAACTCGGAGGATGCCGGCAACTACGTTTACGCCATCGCGGCTATCAACCGCCACGGCGAGTCGTCGCTGGTAGTCAACGAGACCCCGGTTGCCGTAACGGCAGGCTCGGCCGTCGACCTCAAGTTCTCGATTACCGACAACGCTCACCCGGCTACGGGCTATCGCATTTACCGCACGAAGAAAGGCGGTACCAAGGACAGCAAGTTCTACCCGATTTTCGACATCTCGGTGGCTGAGCTGAAACTTGGCTATGCAGGCGCTGCCGGCGACCTGTGCCGTGACAACAACTATTTCCTGCCCGACTGCGACCAGGCGTTCCTGGTACAGTTCGACAACGAGGTCATCGAGTTCGCTCAGCTGGCCCCGCTGATGAAGATGGACCTGGCGATTCTGTCGCCCGCGTACCGCTTCATGGTGCTGCTGTACGGTACGCCGTTCCTGTACGCTCCGAAGAAGATGGTTCGCCTCATCAACATCGGCCGCGCTTCCAACTAACGCAACAATCGTTCAACCGAGAAACAGGGGTGGGGGTAGCCCCGCTCCTGTTTTTCATTAAATCGTAAACCATGAAACTGAAAACCAGTAATGCGTCCCTGTATGGTTCGCGCCTTACCGTTCCTGTTGACGGTACTATTCAAATCGACCGCAACGGCGAAATCAACGTATCCGAAGTCTGTGCTCGTCATCTGCTGACGCTCCCCGAGTGGCTGGCCGTTGGTGAGGGCGTAAAGGAAGACGCCGCTCCGGCCGCTGAAACCGCCGAGGACCAGGACAAGGCAATCATCGACCAGATTCGTGCCATGTCGCTCGAAGAGATGCTCGAGACCGCCGCCGAGGCTGAATACCCCGAGGACGAGTACAAGAAATTCAAGAAGAACTCCAAATTGATGGCAGCCTATCTGGTAAAGAAATACAAGGCCGCTGTCGCCGTCGAGGAGTAGTTTCCTCGTCTTACCGTTACGACTCGCAAAACAGACCAAAATGACTCTTCAATTAGACATCCTCTACAACAAGAACGAGGGCCTCGTGATAAGTCCTTCGGAGTTGACCGAAAACTACCTTTTCGGCATTCCGATGTGTTCGCCCGACGGCCAGCGGGTTTCGGAGTCTTCCATCAAGACCCAGATCAAGGTAGCCCAGGCCCGCGTTGAACACCTCCTTTCTATCAAACTCAAGAAGCAGGTCATTGAGGAGAGCCGCGACTACATTCGCGAAGAGTGGAACAACTGGGGTTTCGTTCGTGCGATGTACCCCGTGGTCTGTATTCATTCGTTGTGCGGTTTCATCAATTCTGTAATGCAGACCCGCTACCCCTCGGAGTGGTTATCTATCAAGAAGATTGCTTCGGTAGCCGTGTATCGTAACATTTCGCTGATTCCCAACTCAGGCAGCGGAAAGGGCGCCATCATGACGCAGAATTCGTACGTTTACAACGGTATCGCTCCTAACTTAGGGTGGTTTGGTCAAAAGTACATCCCGAACTACTGGCGACTGAAATACGTCACCGGATGGGACGAAATACCCGCCGACCTGCTGGACTTTATATCTAAGTTGGCGTCGTTGAACGTTCTGGCGGTTCTGGGTGATGTACTATACGGCGTGGGCATGTCGTCAGTGAGTATTTCACTTGACGGGGTGTCGCAGAACACGCCGTTGACACGTTCGGCGCAGGGCGGCCTTTTCGGCGGCCGCATCAAACAATACCTCGACGAACTGAACCAACAGTTGCCGAATTTGAAGAACCAGTACCGCGGTATAGCTTTTGAAGTCTTATAATGGCCAAGAAACAACCCATATTGAGTGTCTCGCTCGTCGATACCCCACCCGTGAGCCTGACCCCCGCACAACCGGGGCGTCCGGCCGTGGGATGGGATGTCGGGCGTTTTGAACGCCTTATTTACGACCAGGGGTATGACGCCTACATCGACCGCGCTATGCGTTGCCCGTGCGTCGATAAGACCAGCGGCCAGGCGTCGTCCACGTGTCAAAATTGCTACGGGCGTGGATGGTTCTTCGTCAATCGCCGCGAGACGCGCCTCATCGCCCAGACCATGGGCAACCGCCGTAAGTACGAAGAGTGGAGTGAACTCAACATCGGTACGGCGGCTATCACCGCTCGCGCCGTGGACCGTATGGGATTCATGGACCGCGTGGTGTTGCTGGATTTGGAGGGCTATTTCTCTGAGATATTGCGGCCTACTATTTACCGTAACGAACTGTTCGCCTATCCGGTGTATGAACCACTGGAGGTAACGGACATCTTCCTCCACGTGGCCGACGGTGAACCGTTGCGGCCGCTTACCACAGCTGAGTTCCGTTTGGATAAGAACAGGGTCGTTTTCAGCAAGGATTTAATCGGCATGGTAGAAAGTAACGACCCGAACGCTAAAGTCGGTAATTTGACCATTTCTATTCGTTACAAGCACTATCCTGTATATCACATAATCGACGTTGACCGCGAACTCATGCAGGTACGCGAGGGAAAACCTTGCGCCACGCGGCGTGAAGCGTTGACGGCGATGCCTGTAAAGGTAGTTGGCCGCAAGGCCGAGTATGTGTTCCCGCCCATGCGCTACGGTGATGTTCCGTACGATAACACCGTGAAATAATGGCACGGCCAATCAACATAGACGTTAGTGGTTTAGGCGCTCAGTTTGGTCTCACACAGGCCCAGATAGACGACCTAACCGAACTCTGTGTTCAAGCCGTAACGGCTGCTGTGTACGCTAACTGGCAAGCACTGGCCAAGCAGGGGCTGAATTCCACGCGCCCCGAGTACCTCCAAAATCTTAACATTATCGACCGCGGCCGTTTCGCCAAGTCGATTGTCCTGACAGGGGAATTACCTGTGATGCTGGAGGCCGGGGCAACCCCTTTCGACCAGAAGGAGTATTTCCAGCGGTCATCGCGAGTCCGTCACACTGTACCCGTACTGCGTAAGGACGGCACGGTACTACGTCCTGGCGGCGATTGGTACTTGACCGTTCCGTTCCGTCACGGTACGCCAGGCACGGTGGGTCAGGCAGGATTTTCTGACGAAATGCCTAAAGAGGTTTACGACGTGGTCCGCACGTTCGTAACCGGGCAGCGGCTACGCGCCTCACAGATTCCTACGCCGTACAACATCCCGACGGAGCGTCGGGCCATAGCCGCAACAGACCGTTCGCCTGCCTATGCGGCTTATTTGCGTAAGCACTCCATCTACGAGGGCATCACCAAGCAGACAGGCGTTTACGCACGTACGACCCAGAATATGTATGTTTCGTTCCGACGCGCTTCGAAGAACAGCGACCCGCTCAGCTGGATATTCCCGGGGCTGACGGCAAGGCGGTTCTCCGACAAGGCCATCGACCAAACAGACATCGAAACCATAGTACACAACGAATCGGTAAACTTTTTGGAGAACTTATGAAAGTAGATGCACTGATACTCCCCGAGGTGATTATCGCCCGCGTATTGACAGCCATCGTGAAGATGATACGCGACGATATCGCGTTAGCCACGCCGCAAGAAGTCCGGAACACTATCCTCTTCCAGCTGCTTGGCGAGAACGAAGACGGCCACCCCATCCACATGAACGCCTACAACTATTTCCGTCAGGCGGTCAAGATATTCTCTAATCCGGCGAATTTAGAGGTCCACCTGGGATACAACGCCCAGGTCACGACCGCCCTGGCCGTTCACATCATTTTGCCTGGCGAACAAGCCGCTAACGCCCCTCTGGGTGAAGGGCAGGAGTGGGATGCTGAGGCCGACCAGTTCATGTACACGCAGTGGATGGATGCGCAGTATCAAATTCTCATCACGTCGGATAACGCCTCCGAGGCCATGATAGCCTACAACGTACTCAAAGCCATGCTGCTGATGTACGCCCCGAATCTCGACTTGGTAGGTTTACGCATCCCGCGAGTATCGGGTGGCGATATTATCCTTCAACAGGACATAATTCCGCCAACGGTATTCCACAAAGCCCTCACGCTGGCGTTCAAATACGAGGTCACTGTTCCAACAAGATTGCGCTCCCAAGTCGTAAAGGCCATCAGCTACAATTATAACATTTGCGACCCGTTTAGCGGTGAAGTGATAATCCCGGGCGACGGTAAAACCGAATAAAACCAAACTTTCTAAACATATAACATTATGAGTACTGTGGTAACGATGAATGGCAAAACCTACGTTGAGCCGGGTTCGTACGCAATCACTGTCTACCAGCCTACTTCGGTAGTCAACGTGGCCTCGTTTGGCCGCGTCATGATTATCGACACGGGCCTCTCTCAGGAGAAGGCAGGCGACGCGACGTACGAGTTCGCTGGCGGCGCGGGTATTGCCGGCGTTGACGCTTCCGGGCGCAAGGCCATTTACGCTTTCGAGAATTTCGAAGACTTCTCAGACTTCATGGGCGGCGGCATGATTACCGACCTGGCGCAGAAACTGTTTACGCCGATTGACGGTTCGCTGGGTACGCCGCGCCTGTACTACACCCGTGCGGCCGCTACCGTTCCGGCGAAACTTACCATCGGCAGCGGTAACAACAGCATCGTCCTTACGTGCTTGAATGAGGGTGTTGTGGGTAACGGTATCGCCGAGGGTGATATGAGCGAACTGTCGAACGGTACGCTGGAGAACCTGAAGGTCGGCTATGCCCTGGCCATTAAGGCGGGTGTTGATGATACGTCGAAGTTTATCGCTACGATTTATCGCGGTAACTACCGCGGTACGGACGCCGCAGGCGAACCTTACGGCACCTACACGCTGGCGCAGGCTTATGGCGAGATGGTGGCCCAGTCGGGTGAGATTGGCACCTACGACGAACTCTACAACTGGCTCATCACTTCGTCGATGGTTATGGCCAATTTCCGTCCTGCTAAGGGTTCGGCGTTTGTAGGTACTACGGCTATTGAGGCCATGGAACCGACGGCGTTTGCTGGTGGAACGACCTCTTATCAGGGCTCTAAGGGCGAGAACGAGTACTACCCCGACGTGTTGGAGGCTATCCGCGAACTGGAGGTTACGTTCTTCCTGTGTACGGACTACGGCGTGGTGAACGGAACCAAGGCTTCTTCGAATGGTAAACTGTTTACGTTCCTGAAGAACGACGCCAAGTTCGACGAGTTTATGTTCGTGGCTGGTGGCGAGGGTAAGACCGACCTGCTCACTACCAATACCGTTACGCAGACTTCGCAGGCGCTGGCCGTTCACTACAACGACGAAAAGGTAATAATCGTCCACGGTTCGCCGACGGTGGCTCGCAAGGACGGCAACGGAACCAAGAACCTGCCGTCGATTTACCTGGCTGCCGCTATCATGGGCCTGAATGCCGGTATGGCCGCTCAGACGCCCGTTACGTTCAAGCGTGTAGGATACGACGCCTACGCCTACGACCTTACGTTTAGCGAGCGTGTTAAGGCTCTTCAGGCTGGTATTATGCACGTCCGCGAGGTTTCAGGTTACTACCGCGTCAACCAGGGTATCACGTCGCTTCAAAACAACAAGCAAACCATCGCCGAAGACGGCCAAACGTTCGAGTTGTCGATTGCCCTCATCAAGGCTCAACTCAACAAGGAGCTGATTCTCGACGCCCAGACGCGCTTTACCGGCAACACGGCTGCCCAGGCTTCGCCTAACACCGTGAAGGACTTCACTGAAACCAAACTGACGTCGCTCGTGGCTAAGGTTGGTGACGACAACCTGATTATCTCGTGGAAGAACGTGAAAGTTTCGGCCAAGAACGGCGACTACAAGGTCACGTATGACTTTGTCCCGAACGTTCCGGTTAACAAGACGTTCTTCGTCGGGAACATGCTCGACTATGTGTTTAACTCGTAATTAAAGAAAGGAGCGATATATGTCGAATAAAAGAGTTATGACTGCGCCGCTTGCGATTATCCGCATCAACAGCGTCGCCGTCGGTAAGATGAAGAATGTTCGCGTGACGGAGAACATCCGCCGCGGGCGTGTCGTGGGCCTCGGTAGTCTCACTCCCAGTGAGGTTCCGGCGGTGGAGTGGAGCGGGTCGCTGAGTTGCAGTTCGTACTCCATCAATTTCAACCGCCTGGCCAACGTATCTAAGAAAGGCACTTTCCGCCAGACCACCAGCGTCGAAGAGTGGGCCAACGCCATCCTGCTTCAGGAGGAGGGCCTGGAGTTCGCTATTCAGCGTAAGGTGAAGGACGGGGAAATCGACCCCGAAACGGGACTCGTAAAGGCTACCTATGAAACGTTCGCCCTGGTAAAGGGGGCGTTCGCTACGCGCGAGGGCTTCGACATCCAGGAGGGGCAAATCTCTGGTCGCGATACCGAGTTCGAGTACATCACCCCAATCCTCTTTGACGGTATCAGCGAGTAGAACCGCGTTGTGTACCAACACCAAGTATAAAGAGAGTGCTACGAAAGACCCGTGGCGCTCTCTTTATTGTTAAACAAAATAGTCCTAAAAATGGAAGATTACAAGAAACAACTCTCCGAGGTGAAAGCGGTAGAGTTCCGGGGTGCAAAACTCAACGTCAAGTTCCCGAACGTCGGCGAGATGATTGACATCGAGAACCTCAAAACCGCGTATTCCGGCGGCCGTTACGGTGTTATGCTGGCCAGCGGCGTGAAGAGTATGATTTATGCCGTGGACGTTATCGACGCCATGGCATTTATCGAAATCAAACTCAAGGCCGTCCGCAATATGCTGAACATCCCCGAGAGCCAGTCGATGATGAGCGTTGATTCGGCGCTGGCGTCGGAACTCACGGCGTGGTACAAGCAGCAGATTGCTCCGTGGTACAACTCGATGATGTCGAAACTGTATGAGGCAGGAAACGCTCAGCCGTCTCTCAACGCCAAAGGCGGAGCCGACGCTTAACGACACGTTGGACCAGAGCGTCACGCGGTGGCTGACGCGGTTCCCGCTCGACCTTTGGTGGCGAAGAAAACACGGCGTATCCTTCGGGTCGCCGCAACACCGGGCGATGAGTTTCTTTGACCAGTTACATGAGTACCGCGAAGAGGTATTATTGCAACGTATGGCGCGTGAAAAACAAGAGCGTGAAGCCATGGGTGATGATTACGATTCGCGGGTTTTACAACTGAGCCAGGAAGAAATCGACGAGGACTACGACAGTATCAACTTGGATGACTTTTAACGCAGATAACAATGGCCGAAAGGGACATAACAGTTAATATCAACGGTAACGGTTCTGGAGGTACTGGCGCACCTGCTACGCCTCCAGAACCGCCCACTACGGGAGGTGGTGATGCGCGGTTGAGTGCGTCAGTTTCAGACCTCGTAAGCGAACTCCGCAGTGCGTTATCGCAGGGCGGCGGCCCGATGTTCGGCCAAAGCGGTTTCAAAGGTTATCTCGACGACGTTGGCCGCAGTATCGTTACCCAGCGGCAGGCTGAAATCCGAAATCGCTTCGACTTGGAGCGTGAGGTGAACAGCGGCCGTTACATGGATGAAGTGGCGAAACTCGACGCTGAACGTGAAGCGCGGGTCGGCCGCTATTCTTTTGCGCCCGACGGTACGCTGTTTAACCCCGAGGGGAAACCGCTGCCGTCCGGTAAAACTATCGCCCAGGACCTCGATGCGTGGTATAATCCACGCCTGCAGGCCATAGACCAGCAATACGGAGGAATTGACGAGCGTTTAGCTTCCGAGGAAACCAGTGAGCGGGCCGCGGTAGAACGCGAAATGGTGGACGCTCTACGGACCGTTGCGGAGGAATTGCGGAAGGAGTCACGTGAGAAGTCTTCCGGTGGTGAAGATTCTTACATAGGGCGGTTACGTCTTCAGCGAAAAGAACTCGTTGACGACATGGAACGTGCCGTCTCTGAAGATGACTACATGGTGGCCCGTAAACGTTTACAGGAATTCGACCAACGTCAGTCGGCTGCCGGTAATGGCGATATCTTTGAAAACGTCACAAACGCCCGTCTTGCCACTTCCGGCGCCGGTATGATAACCTCAGCCGCCAGCGGAAATCTTACAGGGATGGGGATTGGTGCCGCTGGTTTAGGAGCCGCGGCTTTGGGTGTTCCGCTTGTAGGTATTATCGCCGGAGCGGTTATTGCCGCCATAGGACAGACTGTCATAGCTACCACAAACCGCATTGAGTCGATGGGCGATATCGCTTCGATTCGCGGTATTTGGGGCGGCAATACCGGCAACGCTGCTTTGCGTAACGCTACGGCCACTGTGATTAACGCTCGTACCCAGGGAGTCTATGGTGAAGAGATAACCCGTAAGCAACTGGGATTAGAAGACGCCGAGTTCATGCAACGGGCGTTGGCGCTTATGACTACATCCGGCGTGTTAGCCAACTGGGAGAACCGAACGTTCTACAGTTACGCAAACGAAAGCCAGTTCAATCTGCGTGAAGGCAGTATATCTCAGGCCTCTCGTTACGACCGCTACGGATTGGAATCCAATACTGCTATCGCCCGGTTGGCTTACGAATTGGAACGCCTCAACGATGAAGGCATCAATACAGGCATAGGCGGTGACTTGGGGTACATTCGCATGCAGGAACGCTTTGATATTCAACAACAGTTGATGGGGCGTTACTATTCCGTGTACAACCGACCGAGTTACGAAGTCGCCAACGCAACCCAAGCGGCGTATTCGGCCGCTATGGACCCGCGCTTCATTCAGGATGGTCGCCTGGGGGATGTTATCGCTAAGTTAGATTCGGCGCTTGGAAATCCGAGTGGTGAGAATATGCAGGCTATTTCGTTTGACGCCTTGCGTACTTACGGAGCAGAATACGGGTTGGATAAGCTACCGAACCAGCTGTTGACCCACGTCCTCAGGAGCCCGCAGAGTTTCGGCCTCAGTGAGACGGAACGAAATTCCATGATTATTCGCCGTATAGCGGACATGGCCAATGTACGTGAAGAAGACCGTGGAGATATGAGTGCGCTGATGGGGAATATGGCGTTCATGGATATATTGAACCAGGTATTCCCCGGTATGAGTATCGAGGAGTTGGCCCAAACCATTCCAGGTCTCGCCACAGGCGAAACAACACGCCAGTATGCCCGCTCACGCCAAACCATGCGCCAAGAGGCTACCGAATCACACTACCGAATGTCGCAGAACGTAAGCGATTACGCCGGGTTCCGCACGTCGCTTGGTAAACTCTTAACCGCTACCGAAGAGTTCGCTACTCAGTTAGGTAGTACGCTGGCGAACTACAACATAGAAGAAAACGAGGTTCATCCAGGTGAGTAATGGTTAAAGTTACAGGATACATCGACATCATCCACGACCAGAAGAGCGTGGTAACAATGAAGGACTTCATTGCCTTCTATCACATTGACGAGATAACCCCTGAAAAGTTATTCGACGATAATCGTGATAATATATTGGCGGCTATGTCGTTGGCTGATAAGTACACCTACATGTTCGAACACGGGTTGACCGGAGTTTTGGACACACTTACGGCCGATAAACTGGACCCTGAAATGGCGTTGCCCCGATTCGCCAAAATACGGGTTTATTACACCAACATTCGCCAGGAGAACGTCATCTACATCAGCAACGTAAAGGCCAAGATAACTAACTACGCCAAGTGGGCTGACGAGCAATTGCTGGCCATAACGGACTCAAACGGATTCCGGAGCGAGGGTAACGTCGTAACGAAGGAATATCGTAAGATGGCCCCTAACATTCGTGTGTGCGGATGGTTTAAGGCGTTAGAGTTCGCCAACAACGAACGCGAAGATGCTGCTAAGACATCGGCCTTGCGCGATATATCGCGCTTCATCGGTTCGATGTCCGTTAATACTACCAAAAACGGCGGCAACTTTACTTTCAGTGTGCCTCATGTGGCGATTGAAAATGCCGTAAAGAGCGACTACTACAGTACGCGCGGTAACTACGTTGTTGGAGCGGAAATAGAGGACAAATCGTATTACAAAACTACTTTTGCTGACGATTCTGAGCGGAACGAAGATGACTATTTTAACTGGCTTATTTCGCCAAACGATTTAATCTTCTTGCGCTTTGAAAAGACAGTTGAAGAAATCAACGACGACCTAAACAACCGTACTGGAGAACCGCAACTCCGGGGCGACGTATGGGATATGATTGGGCTGGTAGATTCCGTATCAATATCGACCGACGCCCAGGGGGTATCATCGAATGTTACGGTGAAAGGCCGGGATTTGATGAAACTACTGATTGACGACGGTTCGTTTTTCTTCCCTGTTGCCATGGACTTGGGAGCCCGTGAATTGTTCTCGAATACGTCAGGTATTTCCGTAACTGGCGGAGGTGACGGTCTGGGCGTTATAAATTGCAAGAACGCCGTCAACCGCCTTTTAGGACGAAACGTCAGTGGTGTTATATTACCTTTCATGGGTAATATGTACACGCTGGAATTTGTACTCAAAGAAGTCATCAACTGGCTGTCGAACATAGCCATAGTACCGGACTATATTTTCAACCCCTGGGAAGACGACCGTACTACGATGGTGGACATCGAACCGCCTGCCCCGGAAGACCCTAAAAAGAACGTGAAATGAGTATCGGAACCGGACTTGTACGCAGAGCAGACCAAAAGAAGAACGAGTTCTGGGCCTTTAAGACCTGGGACCCCGAATGGTGTGTGTACGGTCAATCGCCGTCATCACCGCTTCAAATAACATCCATTGTCGGCAACAGAACGTTATCCATCGACGGCAAGAAGACGCGAAAATTTCATCAAGGACTGGATATATCCATGCCCGTGGGAACCTACATCCGTGCACCGCAGTATTGCAAGTGTGTTCGTATAAGTCGTACCCCCGACGCACCGTCAGGAAACTACGTCTCGATAGTAATTCCAGCGTGGTGGTTTGGCGATTCGGGTCCTTTTGGTCAATTTCACACCAATAACCTGTTCAATAACGCTCTTTACCGTAACGACTGGGCCGAACAGGCGATAGCTTCCTACGCTTACGCCACGGTGCGTTTTATGCACCTGAGTAGTATAGCCAACATCAACGAGGGCGAATGGTTAGAACCTGGTCAAATCATAGGCCGCTCGGGAAACACCGGGCGTTCTACAGGACCGCACCTTCATTTGGATTGCGCTGCGTTTGGCGATTGGCTTAACCCTGCGCAGATGATGAGCAAGTGTTATTTTTCGATATCAAAGAAAGAATATGCACCCGCCATCAACCCCTACGACCGACGTCGGTTTACTACCGATGTAGGTTCCAAGCCTGTGCCGAATTATCAGTGGATAGGAGACTTCCAGCGGTACAACAAAATCGACGTACCGTTTGACCCCAAGGATACAGAACCTATTGTACCTGAGGTAAAACTGGAAAACTTACAGGCAAGCCAACGCCTGGCGCCTGGCATATGGCAAATCGTCAAACTAATTATAGACGAAAACGTCGCCAACCGACAGGTCTTCGACGGTACTATCACCAATCAAACCGGGTCGCTGCTGAATTGGTTTAACAAGGTATGTCAGGAGCCGTTCGTTGAATTTATGGGCGAAACGTTTGGCGACCAGTATTACTTTATTGCTCGTCGCCCGCCGTTCGACCATTTAAGCGTACTTCGGGCGTATAACTACGCTATTGGCGGCAGTGGTTTGTATCACGTCGTGTCGAAAGAGCAGGTTGTCGAAACAAGTTTCACTCAAAGCGTGTCGAACGCCTATTCGTGGTATTATCTACGGCCGCGAGTTTCGTTCGGAGGCAACAGCAATACGACGTATTACATTCCTGCGGTGTTCTTTCCTGAAATGGCGGCGTTGTTTGGCTCCAGGGCTTGTCACGTTCAGAGTAACTACTACAACACCGTGAACGACGGCGAAGCCGATATCGACAACGCCAACGAAAAGATAAGCAAGGGTGCGCGGAGTAACTTTTCGCAGTCGTATCTGCAGATGATGCTCGATTTGAAATTCCTAATCGAAACGACCATATATCTGCCGTTCACGCGCCAGGGGACCATCACGCTGTACGGATACCGCCAAATTAAACGCGGTATGTGGATTCACTTTGCGCCGACGGACGAGATGTATTACGTTGACGCCGTGACGAACACATTCCAGAGCGTCGGCAATCGGGTTTTCCGCTCCACCACGCTTCAGGTTTCACGGGGTATGAAAGTATCCCTGATTGATAAGCGGCGCCGACTGATAGCCGGAAGCACGAGCCTAACGGACAGAGGTGTTGAGGGCTTCGACTGGGAACGGGCTTCGTACCACGGGTATTTCGGCATTGTAGATTTTGGGGATATATCCGAGGGACATGACTATCCTGACAAGTGGGACGGCCTAATAGACGGCTCTACTACGTTCAACGAATGTATATCCGACATCAAGATTAACCAAATGGTGTTGAACGAACTCTGTAAAAAGGTGGGATTTTTACCAAACGACACAAACAATGGAAACAAAGGAATTTAGGCGTTCTTCAGCACCTTTTGGCGTACAAATGAACCGTGCCTATATGGGGTCCGGCGGCATTGGTTATATCGTCATACCTGAGGGAGGAGAGAACCGGGAACTGTACATACAGAACTGCATGAGGACCAACACGGTATCTATCCAAGGCGGCCCTGGTCGTTCGATATACAACAACGTCCCCATCCCTCCGGCGGTTCTCGAAACGGTTGAATTCCCGATATCAATTGACGAGTTCGGAACCCCTATCGTTTGGATTCTCGACGAATATACCCAGTGGCCTATCGTCGTCAATTCGCTTGACCTACGAAAGTTTAACCAACAGCAGTACGGCCAGCGGACGATGCGTAAAGAGTCGAACGGCGTTATTGCCGAGGTCAAGACCGACGCTTCTCAGGGTATCATCGACATTTACGTGGACGGAACGGAGGATACTCCAGCGGAAATAAATATTCGCGTTCAGTCAGCGAACGTCGATTCAAAGGTAAATATTATCTCCGATTCTGACATCATCGTTTCTGGCGACAAAAACGTCGAAATAACATCCGCAGCACGTATCACAGCTCATATTGTAAATGGAGTAGATACCGAGGCTGGAATCGAGGTAATTCTCCAGGATGACGAACTGCAATATACCACCAAAGGGGCGAAATCCACTTTCACCGTAAAGGGTAACAAGGCTTCGTTCAACGGCGGGGAGAACCGCGGTGTGGTGAATATCGCACAAATCGAATCGCTGGTAAAGGCTCTGCAAAAGGACCTGCTGATTGCTTCGTCGGGTTCGAACCTTTCACAGTGGATGGCCAGCGAAATGCCGAAAATGGAGGATAAGAAACTATCACACTGACGCTTATGGGAAAATTAGGCATAGACCCCAAGATGGTCATCCGCGCTACGTGTAAGGACTACATCGACACGCTCTCCGCTGATGAGGCTGAAAACTACGTCAACGAGATGGAGTCGGCAGTCGGTGACGCCATACAGCAAAAAATAGACGAGGCTGAGACGTGGCTCACAGCAGCCGAAACCTCCGCTCAGAATGCCATCGACGCTTGCAGTACGTTGGCCGTTCAAGCCGTGTGTGCCGACCCTATGGCGGGTGTAGCTTCAGCGGGCGTTATCGCTTCTGCCAAGTCGGGTGCGGCTACGGCTAAGGCCACCGTCGCTACCGGCAACGCCGCAGTACAACAGGTGATACGAATCGTTGGCGGTTTCATGCTACCGCTACCTGCTCCAGTAACCGCCGCGGCGCAACTACTGAATTCGGCCGACAAAGCGTTGTCGGCGCTGCCCTTGTAACAAGTATAACTGATGTAAATTTAAGACGATGCCTACCATAGCAGGAACAGTTCTGAATAAAGCCAAAGGCGACTTCGCCACCGCGGCGAGCGACGCGCTCGTTACGATGGGGCGCGGGTTGGTACACGCCGTTGCACCCGACGACTATGAGTACTACATGTGTACGTTGGAGTTGCTTCGTTCGAGCGGTGAAACGGCGGCTTTCATGAATCTGCCTGTAATGCCCAGTAACATCACCGAAAGCCGGACCTCGCTTACTACTATCACCAAAACCAACAACGTGGTAGTGTCGATGATTAATCCGTCGTTTAACCCGGTCGATATTTCACTGCGCGGGACGTTCGGTCGTAAGTTACGTATTTCGTTCGGCCAACAGCAGTTCAAAGACACGGCCGAAGATGGCGCGTCGATACCGTTCTTCAATATCGGTATGTTCACCGGAGCGGCAGGTGTAGGTGATAATCGCGCGATGATAGCCAAAACGGGGTACGGCCTTACTAAGATGATGCAGAAAATCCTCACGGCGGCCACCAAATTGGACCCTAACGGCAAGCCCTATCGGCTGGTGTTTACCAACCACGCCTTCAACACGGCATATTACGTCGAGGTCATCCAGGATAACTATTCGATGGACGAGAATAACAACATGATTTGGAATTACTCCATCGAATTACGCGCCGTGGCGGCCTATACTACCATCAAGTCGGTAAACGACTTCCTGGGACAGGTCATGAATCAATCGTTGAGTAGAAGTGTAACGCGGGTACTGGGGCAGGTTAGCGACCTGTTGGCGTGCGGCGTCATGAATATGTTTTAGCCATGTTGATTCCCGAATACATAATCCGCTTTTCTAACGTCACGAAATACCGCTTGACGGATTTTCTGGAACGTTATCAGGACTTCTTTGATAACGACTATTCGTCCATCAACCAATATTTCTCCGGACTCAGCGAAAGCGTCAACCACGACCGCTTGCGCCGTCTCCAGAAACTGCTCGATGATTGCCACGAACTCCAGGCTCAGTTCAAGAACTACGATAACCGTTTCGACAACTGCGGCTACTGGTTACTGATGGAGTGGATAGACAACCTGGTCGTCCAGGTGGAAAAGGTTACGAAGCTACCTAAGTTCCGACGCACTACGCTTACAGCCCGTAACTACAAGCCCGTCATTCAGGTGGAATCCACTATCGGTGCACAGCGCACGATGGAGGACCTGTCTGAGGCTATCCAGTCCAACGGTATGGATCGCGTTTCATGGGAGCAACTGATGATGGATAACGACCTGGAAGAGGACCAGTGGGAAATCGACGAGTTGAAGCCCGTAACCGCCATGGTGAATAACATAACCCCGGCGGCGGTGAAGACTATTCTCGAACCTCCGGTCGGCGAACAGGTCTATGGTAAGGACATCGCCCGGAAGATTACTATCGAGGTAGAAGAGGAAGTGGCAACAAAGGCCGTTTTCCGACGTTCTGGCGACGAAACGACCGTTACCTCGGCCCGGCGTATAGGCGACCTGAAAATCGTTAAATACAAGGACAACATCGACCAAAAGGTGATGATACTCATGGGCATGAACCGCGGCACCGTTCCCGACAACCCGCTGCTGGGGGTTGACCCTAACCTGACGGCCGGAGTTACCGCAGCTCAGCTGGCCTTACCTACGGTTCGCCGCCAGATGGTGGACACGTTCCTTCAGGACGACCTGTTTGAGTCGGTCGATATGACAGCTATTGAACAGAACCAGGATTCGTTGGTTTGTACGCTGGAAATTAAGACAAAGTACAACGATAAGGTGACCAAAAAAGTAAAACTATGATAACGCAGATAACGTCCATCGAGGAGTTGAAGCAGATGTGGCTGGAAATACTCCTGAACAAAACCGACAAGATATCCGATGTATCGGCCGAGTCGGTTTTGAACGCCATAGCCTATGCCGATTCCAAGATCGGCCAGAAGATTATGGTGAATCAGGCGGTTATCGAGGGACACATCTTCCCGGATACCGCCGCCGGGGAATACCTCGACGCGCTGGCTGCGTTACGGGGCGTGGCGCCGCGTTTCGGAGCGGCTCCGGCTACTACCTACGTCCGCGTGATTGGCGACCCTGGTACGTTCTACCAGGCGGGCACGATGTTTACCTCGACAACGGGGTTGACGTTTGTTTCGACAGAAGACGTTACCATTGGCGGCGTTGACGATACAGGCACCGTGGTTGTAAATTCGCGTATGGCGTATATCCCCGTTCGCTGTACGAAGTCCGGTGCTACTACTAACGTTCCGCCGCTGTCGTTGAACCGGGTCAACCCTACGCCTCCCGGACACCAGAGTTGTACCAACGAATACCAGGCCACGGGCGGCCGCGACCAGGAAGACGATGAAACGTTCCGTATCCGTATCAAAGAAAGCGTCAATCAACTGGCGATGAACACGCTCGCGCAGTTGGAGCAAGTGCTGATGAAAATCAACCCGCGGGTGTTGCGGATATTGAAAGGCGGGTATGGCGAAACGCAGACCACCGGGTCGGCCGCTGAAAGCCGCATCAACCTTACGGTGGTTTCGGTCAACGGCCAGAACTTTACCCAGGAGGAGTTTGACGAAATGTATTCCCGCGCTGAGGAATATCTGTGCTTGACCGACCTGCTGCGCGTTTCTATCGCCGGAGCACGTTACCCGGCTATCAACCTGCGTAACGTAAACTGGCTGGCCGTGAATGTTGACTTTCGTGTTGATATCGACCCGGCGTACAATACCGACGACGTCCGTACCCAGATTCAACTCCAAATGAACAAACTGTTCGACTACCGCTTCTGGGAGCCGGGCGACAAGGTGGAGTGGGAAGATATGTTGTACGTCGTCAAGAACGTCGAGGGCGTGCGCTACGTTCCCGATACGCATTTCAACCCCAGCTACGACATCAACGTCCCCGAATACACGTTACCGCGCATACGCAGTTTCGTGATGCGTGACTTGGACGGCAACGTGATTATCGACAACAACGGCGTTCTTTCTGAGGTATTCTACCCTAACGTCGAAGACGCAAACTACCAAGCAACCGTGTTAATGTCCATCTGATATGAATCTCACTACCTCCATACGCAGCAAGGTCGTTATCTCGCCATCGAACGAGGTGACGATTATGGCCGAGGCCGCGGGTAAACTGCCTGAAATCTACGAGGCAGAGATTCTCCAGGGACCTAAGACCATCAACAATACGAAAGGCGTTCAGGGCGACCTGATGATAAGCCTGGACAAGCCGCCCGCCGATGCTTCGCTTACGAGCGACGGGCGGTTGCTGTTGACGGTTACGGATGGCGAAGAAACAAAGTATCGCCGCGACGGAGCTGACCTGGTGTATGACCGCACCGAGGACCCCGAACTTAGCAACGTGATGGCCTCTGTGGGTGACCAACTGTTGGTGGCGATTACGTGCGATATATCGGGCCGTGTGTCGTTGACGGAGTTTGTTGACGACCTAACGGGTGGCGCCCCTACGGATGTCGTGCGGTTGTTCCAGGTGTCGGCTGACGGTATTTTCTGGACCGAGTGGGCAGAACTTACCAACGAGGCCTTAAAAGCACTGGACCCCATTACGGCCGACGGTACGATGATGGTCTCGATACAGTACATGCGCCAAGGCGGCGATGCTCCTATCGAGTTCAAGTCCGTTATGTTTACAGGCACGGTGGAGCCTATTCGGTTTGTGGCTCCTACCATCGACGAGTCGATATTCGCTTCCGTGGCGTCGTCAGAACAGACTAAGCGCATCGAACGTAACCTGTTCAAGAAATTATACTACCGCGGCGTGATGGCGCAATACGTTACACGCGGCGCCGACCGTAACTACGACGAAGACCGTGATTACGTGTCGTTGTTCTCGACCGTGGGGCGTTTCTTCGCTATGATGGTATCGTTCGCCAAACGGTTCGAAAACATCTACAACGACTTCGACCTACTGCGGGAGTACGTTCGCCAGATAGGATTGTATTTCGACGAAAAGAGCGTCACGTTAGAAGAACTCCAGTATCTGGCCTCACACTACTACGACGAAATCCGCAAACGCGGTACGTCGATGGTATTCGCTCGTAAGGGCGACGGCCGCCCCTACAACGGCGAATTTGTACGGCTGTTCGGTATTGAGGATAGCGACGAGTTGCTGACCGACAACCTGCCCGCCTCGAAGATGGGGTGGTGCCTGGGGCAATCATCACCACTGTATCGCGGCGTGGGTGATTCTAACCAGCTGAATAAAACTCGTGAAACGTCGCCCGACTTCGAGTCGTTAGACGACTTTGTTACTACGGGTAACGTCGCTATTGAGGAAATAGCCGACCAGTACATAGTAGGTTACGACCGCGAGAAGAAAACCCCGGTTTACAAGAACAAGGTTTGCCTGAAGATTACCGGCAGCGGCGGGTTAGGCCGCGGCGACGTCACTACTCCGGTGGACGACCGTGTGTACCGTGCCGACTGCAACCTTTCGTACGAGGTGTCGTTCTGGATGAAGAGCGATGGTAAAGGCACGCTGAATTTCGGCACCGAGGGTTTCAACATCTTCAAGACGGTAATCGCTGGCGGTTTCGCCCGCCTGGATTCTACACAGGTAACGGACTATTTCGCCAACGAACTACCCCTTTCCACCCTAAAGGCCAACACGTGGTATCACGTCCGCGGTATTATCCATGCTTACAGCACGAAGCCTGTCACCATCAACGCCCCAGGCCTTAACATCGCTCCGCACCTGGGGACCCAGTTGTGTTACAACAACTATTCTGTCGAGTACATTCTCCCGAAGATTCAACTCGGCGGCGACGACGCCACGGCCACGCTCTACATATGGGACTACAAGATACGCCCGCTGGTGTACGGCCGCAATATCCTTCCGTTGAAGGAAACGCTCCGCGTCGATGCCCGTTCTAACGGCTTCATCCAGTCACAGCGGTTATTCTACATCTTCTTGAAGAATAACAACAACACGATGTCTCAGGCCCAGTTGGAGCAAATCGTGAATAAGTACTTGATTCCGTACGGATTCCAGCCCGTATTCGTTTACGGTACGACGCCCGTTAATACGTCCACTACGCCGTCGGAATTCGCGCCGTATCTGGTGTTGACGCCAAATTCAATTATCATAAACACAAACGGCGATAGCGGTCTTGTGGACCTGAAGACCAACACTAACGTCATAAAAGTCGAATAAATATGTCGAAACTGAAACTGTCACCGAACCTCTTTCTGGAGGTAGCCGAATTGGAGAACTTTCGCCGCCTGATGGTGGATGAGGGTTACAAGGCGGTGTTTAAGTCCATGGTAAAAAATTTCGGAATCGCTCGCGATTACGACAACAACGCTTTTGAAATCACGGCCACTGGCGAGGCGGACATTGTCTCGATTGCGCCAGGCGTGGCGTGGACTAAGGACTTCGACCGCATCATCAGCCGTGAAGCCGTAACGCTGCAGGCCATTCAATCCGAAACCAAGACGTGGGTCATCCTTTCACGCGCCGTAACCAACTACGAGGCTGGAACGGTTTCCGTCACTACCGACGGCACCCTCACAGGCGTCGGAACCGAATTCACAAAGGTTCTTCGCGGTGGCGATAATTTCCCTAACGCTGTCAAGTTTATCGACTCTACCAAGAACATCCTCAACTACGAGGTTATCAACGTGGTCTCCGACACGTCGGCCGTTATTGCCGCTCCGGCCGTGGCTGAAAGCAACCTCCGCTATGGCGTGGTGGGGGCGTTCACGCCGGGCTTCGTGCCGTCATCGGCCAACGAACTTATCTACGAATACGACTCGTTCCAGGTACGGATGGTACAGTCGGATACGGTTCCCGAAATACAGGCAGGCGAAGAATTCATCATCGCCCAGCTGAACTGGGAAAACGGCGAGATGTCGATTGTCGATATGCGTAACTCGTGTACGTTCAATGTGGAGCCGACGGAGGAAATAGCCGCGGCCTCTTTCAATATCGTCAGCGTACTCAACGTGGAACGTTACGGCAATATGCTGCGTATCGCCGTCGAGAACGGCTACACTATTACAGGCTTCGAAATCCGGTCGTCAGACCTCCAGTTCCGTATTTTGGAGGGTAACAACAACGTTCTTGGTACGGTATCGAGCGCGGGGGGAACTATCCCGTCGTCGGTGTTTGCCGGATGGACGCTGTTCAACCGCGCTACCGGCAAGGGCGTGAGAATCGTGGATAACGCCAACACTACCCTTACGCTGGCTTCATGGAGCGGCGATATCGCCCTCGGTGAGAGGGACGACTTCGTTATCGTACCTACGGTGGCCGATATCGAATACCAACTCGTGGCTTTGGACGGCGGGGCGACTACTTGGGGCGGTGTCCGTACCACGGCCCGCTTCCCGGTAACGGACGCCCAGGCCAATATCTTCGTTCCGCTCAACAGCGGTCAAACCTCTCTCTCGTTGCGCTATCGCGACATCGACGGCCGCAACGCAAGTGCCTTCAAGACGCTTTCGCCGGCGGGGTATAAGGACCTCATCGACGGGATGTCGAAAATATTGACGAACTCTGTTTTGATCGTGAATTTATGATGCTCTTTCTGACAGGCGCGCCTAACTCGCTCGCGACGTCGCCCGACGCGCCTCAAAACGACCCCCGCATGAGCCTGGGGGGCTACGTGAGTTCAACCCCGGTTCCTAACTCGGCGTTGAACGCACTATTCGACCAGGTATCGTTGCTGACGTTACAGAATCGCCCGACGGAATGCATGGCGTTCGCGCTTATTAACAAGAACATGCAACCCGCCGCCGACGTTGAAATCAAGATTGTAGGGGCCGACGATGACCTCTGTCAGTTCGAGGTAGCCGCCGTTGCGGTGAAGAACCTGCAGATGGAATCGTTGCGCAGCCGTTATCAATTACCTATCGGCGCTACGTTCTACAACGCCGACTTCCGCCGTGCAGGCGTTCAGGTGACCATACAATCGCCCGCAGCACTCAGCGAGGAGTTTGTACTGGACCCGTTTAATATTCTCGTCAAATCGCCTGAAACGGCCGATTACGAGGGAACGTTTAATGCCGTTAAGGCGGCGTTCGCCGACAGTTCGGTCTGGCAGGTAGTGTACGTGAGTGAAAAGGTCTTCCGCATCGAACGTAAAGATTACGAAGCTATCGACCCATTCCCCGTCAGCGTCATGGCTGAGGAAGACGGCAAGATACGTTTGGAGTTTGACGGCGACTTCCGTAACGCCATCAACAATACGTTGCTGGTGGCCGAAACGCTTCAACCCGACGCTTGTATCGGGCTGTGGATAAAACGTACCATCAAAGAAACGGCTCACAAGACCTGTGAGCAGCTGTTCAAGGAGTACGACGAAAAAGTCAAAGAGGAAACTATAGAACGTATTTCGATAATCGTCAATTATAACCTTGTTGACACTCGTGAATACAGCGACGAGTACAACGAACAAGATTATTCATAGCCATATGCCACTGTCTTATAACGACGTCCGGAAACTTATCCTTCAGACCCTCGAAGAGCGGCCGGAGGGGACCAAAGTAGAGGTCCCCAACCAGCAGAACTACGAGTTGGCACTGTTGGACTACGTTCAGCAGTTGGAGACAACGATGAGCACGTCGATGGTCGGTATTGCCGACGCTGAAACGGAGCCTATCGAACCGCCTTCAGCTCGTGTCGCCTACCTGTCGCAGGTAGGTGTTAAATCCACCGTAACGTACAAGAATTTCGTTGACGCCCAGCTGAACCCGCTGGTCGTTACGACGGACGAAAGCCACGTGGCGTTTGTCACCTTGTTCTGGAATACCAACTACTGGCAGTTACAAGCCGTTATGATTCCCGTTATCGCTGGCTCCAGCGGTACGATGGATTATAACGAACTTGAGAACCTCCCCTCTATTAACGGTGTTACGATTAAGGGCGATCTGACGGCCGAAATGTTAGGGCTGGTTTCGTCTGAAATTTTCGACCAATACAAGAAAGCCACTGACCAACGATTAGACGTTATCGAGGAGGCGTTGTTCGGCTCCAAAGCCGCGCTGCAAGTAGCGGCTGTTCCGCCCAGTATTACGGCTGGCGTACTTACTGACGTAACG